>Ga0190313_1000303_pt1 | contig 30291 bp, 29 predicted proteins | sample 4870071011_MG_FD_169989 | JGI IMG/M metagenome (GOLD analysis project Ga0190313, IMG submission 169989) | Hydrothermal vent sediment bacterial communities from Southern Trench, Guaymas Basin, Mexico - 4870-07-10-11_MG | ecosystem: Environmental > Aquatic > Marine > Hydrothermal vents > Sediment ... | reverse complement strand
AATAGTGATTCCATGGTGGTTGCGTATGAATATAGGAAATCCGAAAGAAGCAGGTCCGCTCAGAGAGAAGCTGAAGTTCAAAGTCAAGGTTCCTAATTTAGGGAAGGCAATAGCTATCCTACTGATGGGAATAGTACTAGACATACTTGACTACCTATCAATGTTCGTTATGTCTCCAGGAACTACAGGAACCACAATACTAGTCTTCAGCACTTTCTCCGATCTGTATCTGCTGTTCCTCGGACCGATACTAGACTACATAGCGGTTATGCTGACACTATTCTGGTTTGGATGGGAAAAACACAAAGTCGCTGTGCTAATAATGATGTCTGAGCTCCTATTCATAATCGGTCTCCTAGCACCAATGACACTAATCGGTGCCATCAAACTGGTCTTTGATGTGAAGAAAGAAGCAGAAATAACTGTAGGGGAATAAAACTGAGTAGCACATTGGTTCAGCTCGTTCTATTTTTCTCTATTTTTTTGTTTCTGTTCCTCGATAGTGATGCGCTGTACAATTATATAAACTTCATGTCTATGCTTAGCTTTGTTATCGGAACTACCCTTATTGTTCTCCATTTTCTTGGTTTTTCTGTTTCCCTCGCATTGGTTGTGTTTTCCTTTTTGTCGGCACACATCCTTTCACTCTTCTACTCATGCATACTGAAAAGATAGTCAGGATAGATAAGAGGGGAACACAGTGGGGCATAAGGAAAAGCTGAAGAAGAAAAAGAAGATACACCCCATTGTGTGGTGGTTTGTAGCGCTGATGTCGAATATTTTTGGTTCTGTCATTACGAGTGTTACGGAGAGTTCCTTACTTTTAAGGTTAGTGGCTATTCTTACTTTTTGGTTTGTACTGATCTTGCTATCCTATGTTGCGGAAGAGTACTATGAGGCAAACATAGTGATTTTTGTGGTTGCATGGATACTTTTCTCTATGGCTTTCCCCGTCTTTCAAATTGTTTACCAGGTGGAAACAGGAGAGCTCATAGTTTCTCCTATGCCTCCTTTCACAGAGCTCTTAGAAGTAGGGAAGCCACTGGCTATCATAATAGTGGTGCTTTTCTATTTTATCTCGGTCTATTGCATTGGCTATGCTTACGGAGTCAGGAGGATAGACAGAAAAGTTATGAAAGGACTTGAATTTGTTGGGTTTATGGTTATCTTCATGATGACCCATGAAATGGGGCATGTCATACTGTTCGGTGAGGTTCCGAGGGCTGTTGGTCTTGTCTTCCCAATGATGGCATATGTTGATATTGACTTCACTGGTATGCCTCTCGCAGTACTGCTTGTCGGATTATTGGGAGGCATACTGATTAATTCGGTTGAGGCTAGGTATATGTGTATCCTAGCGGAGAAATTTGAGAGTAGCAGAATGTACAACTATGCATACATACTCTACTTCATAGTTGTGACTAATCTCCTTCCGATAAAGGGAACTGACGGATACTACTTTCTCCTCTACGCTACAAATAGTCTTAGTGTTCTCGGATCACTACTATACATCTTCGTATTCCTCTTCTTTTCAGGCTACCTCGGATCTGTGCTCCTCATAACAAAAAAGAAAATGAAGCTATAGTCCGAACTTGACAATTATGAGCAGAAGTAGTGCTATACCAACGAAGACAGCGATCAGCCTTACAATTACTCTTCTTTTGTCAGAAAAAAAAGAGGAAAGTTTTACTTTCTCGTATTTCATGGCGGATCAGCTATCCGAGCAGTCTGCTTATAGTTTCCTCACCAGTAGGGATTCCCAGTTCTTCACATGCTTTTCTGATGACATTCTTTAGGTGTTCGAGGAGCCTAGTAGCTATCTTACTAGGAGACTTAGTAGATGTGTAATAAAGCAAGATATTTTGCACTCTATTGACAAATTCTAGGTCGTCAATCTCCCCATCGAACCACTTAAGCAGTGTGTCAACGATGTTCCTTATGTCGTCTGTGTACATCTCTTTGATTCCATTCTTCTTTAGAAACTCGACCATATGGTCACGCAGAATGTCTTTTAATTCGAGTAATGCTTCTGCCAAATCTATTTCTTCGCTCATACACATCACCTTTCATTTTTGTTTTTTCTATGGTGTATTTATAGTAGTATAACAAATTAAAAGTTGAACAAGTTCAGGTGTATGGACATGAAGCAAAAGGTAGCTGTGCTTCTCTTAGTTGTTCTGCTTTTCTCCCCTTCATTTAGGGTGGTACTGGAGAAGGAAGGAAACACAGATGTACACTTCTATTTCAGCATTCCAAAGGATGCTTACTCGGTGGAAATAAAAACGAAGAAGTACTTTGATGCGTTTGAGCCAGTATGCGGATTAGTGCGGTTCTACAGGGTTGATACACAGGAATTCGTACAGCCTGAGAGTATGACTGTGACAATTATGTATGGAGACTTGGTGATTTCTCATTGTGCTCTATTTCTCATTGATGAGGGAGTGTTCTTCTTTAACACTTCTGGTCTCCCAGAGGGCAGATACACTGTGACTGCCGAAGCGAAATTAAACAATATGACGATCAAGAACGCAACAGACATATTCGTGTATAAGCTTAAAACCCATATAGAATCAGCAAGGAAAATAAGGGCTTTCTATGAGAACCTATACAACTATTCTTTTGCTTCTGTGTTTCCCAGTTTGGAGGAGCTCAAAGAGTACAGATTTTTGCTTGGTGTTGACTTCTCTTTCAGTAGCAGACTAATACTCATAGGGAACAGAAGTAGAGTAGTTGAGGACGCAACATTCTTAGGTCTTGATGTAGTATACATAGATAGTAGCAATATCTCCTGGCTATTTGAGAATGACATAACGGACTCCTTTGTGTATATTGGCAGTTTCGAAGAGGAAAAACTACAAAATGTGAAGAACAAGCTTATTCTGTCAAACGCAAAGATCATTGTTGATGAGTACTCCAACAGTTCTCTTCTTGAGCAGTTGGGCTTCCCATATATTGCTGGTAGCGAAACATATTCTGTGCTGAAGAGAACCAATATTACTGAGCAATTAGAGAGTAGTTTGAATATTTCGTTTCCCTCAAATTACACTTTCCGAGGAAAAGTGGAGAGAACAGAGAGAAATATTCTTATAAGTGCATATCCCAATGCATGCGAAGTTCTATACGACGACTTCAACATGTTCTTTGTGGGCCAGGAAATTGAGCATTGGTTTGCTCTTCTTGTGTCTTTACTACTTGAAAACATAAGTCTGGCTGTGAAGACAGTGGATATTCACGGAGAGGATATTGATATACTCTATGAGTTTCTCGGTAATGTTTCATTGGTAAGTAGTGTGATTGCTCTTTCTCATGCGATATCAATGGAGATCATAAATAGTAGGGAACTGCTGAGTATAAGGAGCATACAGTTCCTGGGATGGCTGTTACTCTCAGAGCAAATCAATATCTACCGAAGAATAGAGAGAAACATAGAGATCAGCGAGCTACTATCATTAGAGGAGAACACGACATACAGGAGCATACTTCAGACACTCTGGTTCAGTATGTTCAGTGAAATCCTCGGAATACTCTATGCTCTCAGACTAGCCATTGTGAATGACAGTGTTGCACTGAACCACACACTGATGAGGGTTGCCGATACGCTTAGTAGTTTTTCTGAGTGGCTACAGGGATTTATCCTTGGAGTACCAGAGATCAGACTTAATGTGTCGTGCATTCCAGGAGTGACTATTGTGAATGTGTCTAATCTTACAGAGAGCTATGTTGAGGCTTTCTATCTTCTGCAGAGTATCTATCATGAACTATATGATGTGTTCGCCAATTACACTAGCAATACCTCGTTTGTCAGCGAAAGTCTAGATTTGAGGCTTTCCCTCTACACTATGCATAGGGAAGAAATCATTGACCGTGTACACTCACTAGTTGACGAATGGGGACTCAGAACGGAACTAGAGGAATGTAGAACATATAACAAGACGAGAGGAACACTGCTTGAGTCCTTCTGGGATCAGATAGAGGATGTGTTCACAAGGATACTTATGGCTTTGAATGATACAGAGAGATTTGTGGATAGCCTAGCAGATAGGTGCGACTGCTTAGAGATAGTTCTGTTCAGATACAAAATTAACAACTTCCTGGAAACCGTAGAAGATAGAGTCATTAGTGCTGTGGAATCGCTAAGAGACATATCTGACTATGTGGTTTCCCTCTGGCAGAGGGTCATATCATCTGTGCTGGATACTCATAGTGGTGAGCTACAGATTCTTGCACAGAGACTCAACGACTTACTACTATTTGCGCAGAATACATCTAACTTCCTGAACAGCACAGAAATCTACTGGAGCAGAGTTGTTGTTCTCATGAGAAATATATCAGACATATTGCTCTCAGCAATAGGTATCGTCAGTTTCCCTACGGTCTACTTCGAGGAGGAACTCATAAATGAGACGCTAGGCTCACTCATAGATTACATCGCCTCACTATACATAAATAGAACGCTGATGCTTAACGATACAATCCTGATGAACGAAACACTAGCATCAAACATAACGGTCTCAGCCAAGTTCTTCGAGTATGCCATACGGAAATCCCTTAGCATCTCGATACTATGGATGATCAAGCTGACCGAACATGTATATGAGGATCTAGATGTTCTCGTTCAGAACATAAACAGGTATCTGTCGTGGGTATCAAAGCAGTATGTCTATGTGTTTGATCACTTCGTTGATGAGCTCTACTCCATAGGCTCATATTGGAGGAATACAAGTAGGGTTATGGCTCTCTACACGGATAATCTACAGCTGTTTGAGAGTCTCTACGGGTACAGTGCTGGGCTGGAGAAGTTGCTCTCAGAAATAATCATATACCTGATGTCCAATGTTAGTGTGGAAGTGAAGAGAAACAAGGTGGGAGAACTATATATGTCTCTTGAGCGCCTATCAGTTGTTGGCGTATACTCATATAGGCAGAAGTATGTTGCTGTGGCAGAGAATGGGAACATCGCAGAGATATATAACATCTCTAAGTTAGGAAGAGCAGAAAGGAATGTGTCCGCATATGGAGTGAACTACACTGTTGTGCTCTGGGATCAGCAGATATTCTTCGAAGGAAAATTTGCTGGATGGATTAATATTTCTGTGCCAACAAGTGTCGGTTCTGGGGAGACAAGAAACATTGAGATATTCGTAGTTAACCTGATTAATTCTTCCTCAGAGCTCCATATGTATCTGTCACTAGAAAAGAAGAACAAATCTATAGCCTTGATGGACACACCAATTATAATTACAGGAAAAGGAGCTATATCGCAGAATGCTTCGTTTTCTTATCCCTATATTGTAGGAACATACAGCATGAGGATCACTGTTAGGACACCCTCAGAGGAGAGAACTGTGCGGAGAAGGGTAGATATTAGTGTTACACAGAGATATGTAGGAAGAGTTGTTCTGTTCTATCTTCCCTATGCCGTCTCATTTATGTCCTTGATGGGTGTCGCATATATCTATAGTAAAGCCAAAAAGGCATTAGCACTAAAGGAGAGAGGAACACTCAAGAAGTCTCGGTTTTGAAAACTTCTTATTACAATACTTTTTTCTTTTTTTCTACTTTGGGTGACACAACTTGCTAAATATTATTTCCACTATTCTGCAGATAATTGCTTTTGGGATAGCAATATTTTTTGTGGTTTCCTTGATTCTCAAATTATTCTTCAAGCATCATATCTCCAAGTACTTCATGTTTGTTACTTCCCTATCATCGGTCAACCTTCTTCACCGTCTGTTTTCGGCCATAGCAGAGTACATCATGAAGGGAAAGAAAGAGGCATTCCTAGAAGTAGTCATAAACCCAATAAAATACTACGACAACATCCTTTTTTCCAATCCATGGGTTGGTGGAACAGGTCTGTTCCTCTGGTGGTTGCTGTGTCTTTCTTTTGCAGGTTTTCTGGTTGAGACATATATCCTTGAGTTTCTGAGGAGGAAAAACGATAATTTTCTTAGAGTTCTCTTTTCTCTCGGACTCTCATATGTGTTGCTGAACTTCTTTGGTGGTGGATTGGAAAACCTAAATGCTGTGGTCTTCTTGTTTCTTTCTCATGTCTGGTTGCCATGTTTAATCATAGTTCTTTTTGTGGGCGCTGTGTACTATGGTGTGCTTGAGAGAGTTGGAAGATTTCTGGGCGATCTGCTGTATAGACTTACAAGTGGGGAAAGGGAGGAGAAGCTGATTTTTCCTGACACTATAGATGTTGATAGTGTTGAGTACGAGTCGTCATTCGTTTCTTCTAGGATTCCCAGAGGAACTGTGCTTTTTTCTGATGATGACGAGGTATATGTATACGACGGGAAAGACACATTGTTCCATGTGATAGAAAATAGGAAAGGAAAAATTATTGTGAAGTGGAAAATAAAAAAGGAAAAAAACTAATAGTATTTTGGTGTCCGATATGAGAATAGGGAGAAAGCTGGCTATCGTAGGAATCATAATGATAGTAATAGGAATTATTGGGCTTATCGTTATTTATTCACACTACACTACTTCTGCTCCTCCGTCAGTCTCGAATTATGGATATGAGAAGACATACCACAGTCAGACATTTAACATTACTGTTACAGGGTTTGTTAATTCTTCTTCTTCGTTCTATGTGAATGGGTTCACTAGGTATGTGCTCCTCTTCAATGGAACTCCGATTATTAGAGTTATCTATGGGGTAATTATAAATGTTTCTGCTGTGTCTGTGAAGCCCAATGTCAGTCTGACGATCACCGCCTATTTCCAGAGTCAGAAGGGAGACATACTACTCTCTACTAAGACTGTTGAGCTTACGATGAGTTCTGCTGGTGGTCTGCTGAGAGCATACAGCGTGGTTGAGCTGGTCAATATGCATAGGGATGCTTTTGTGTCCCTTGTATATGGGGGGTATGATGAGTCATGGAACAATACTGATGGGTGCTTCTACTGTACTATTGATGTTCTTGCTACAGGAGACATAAGTGGTGAACCAATAGTGTTTACTGTCAGCCCTATGGGGGAGGTAAATATACATGTGATGTGGAAGAAAGAGAGTATATGGTTTGAGTTTTTCCTTTCCCTAGACGGATGGAAGGTTGCATGCATGTGTTTGGTGTTTCTCGGAGTAGTCATGGTTATTGAGGGAGGAATCATAGGGAAAAAAGAAAGCGAGCTATTCGTCTACCTCTAGTGCATTTCCTATTTTTTCTGTGATCCTCCTTATTGTGTTTGGGGAAACACCGCAGAGCTTGGTTATCAGCTTCAGCATTCCGTACTTCTTTTTGGAAGCCAGGTAGATTATTGCACCTGCAACAGCTTTGGGCTTATGGCATGATATGTAGTGTAGGGGTATTTTACTGAGAATCCTTCCTGACTTGGCAATATATCTGTTTGCTTCGTCCCTACTGAAAATTCTGTATGCCAGGTTATAGAGACTGATGTACAGTCGTTCTTTTTGTGCTGTTTTTTCCTTTCTCAGTCTTAGGAGGGTAATAGCTCTGTGTCTCAGGTTCCTCACTCTTTTCGCTAGTTTTTTTGTCAGTTCTCCTCTTACTCCGAGAGCATGGAGAAGCATTTTGTCATCAATATCATACCCCATTCTGTATAGTGCGAGGGAAACCAGAACACAGGAGAGAATAATGTTTCTGTGTTTTCCCTTGATCTTTAGTGCGTGGCATACTCGTAGGAACATGCTCTCTACGGATCTGATGACAGCACCGAAGTCAACTCCGTATTCTGATTCCACATAGTCTTTGAGCTGAAGTATATAGCTGATAATGGAGGCATATTTCTTTTTTTCCCATCTGGAGAGTCTGATCCTGATGTTTGGTGTATGCACTATGCTACAGGGAACTACAAATTCCTCATATATCCTTCCGCAGATAGGGCATACAAGTTTATCCTCCTCAGCTATGAGTCTCACTTTGCATACTTTGCAGAACATTACCTTCCTCCTTTTGCTACTTATTCTTCGCTAGTTTCGAGCAGTGTTCTCCTTATCTTTTCTGTGTTGAGGTGCCAGATGTGGTCGTTCTCCTCTACTATTATTGTTGCCAACTTGTTCTTTATCGCATATTTGCGCAGAGCATAAAGAAAGGACTTGGAGCACTTAAGTATCCGCATAATCCTTCTCTGCGAGTGCGTATTACCCAGAAATGCCAATGCGGACAAGAATACTAAGTAGTTTCTTTCTCTCAGGTTCTTCTCTCTGTCCATGTTTCCCACCATTATTCTTTGTGTAAATATTACTTAAAAAAAGAAACAATACACCAAAATAGACAGATTTTCTGTATTCTGTTCCCTTTTCAGTTTTTCAGAACATATATATGCGTGGTGATCCGATTGGCAAAGATATATGCTAACATAAGAGAGATAATGGCTTTTCGGCAATGCCCAAGGAAACTCGCACTAAAACTGATGGGAGTCAAAGTAAGAAGAATAGAACATAGGGAAATGAAGCAGAGCCCAACGGAAATCGGAAAACAGGGAGAGGATATCGTTAATGTGGCGATGAGGCATATAATCTCTGGTGAGCCCATAAAGCAGATTATTGGAAGGATCGGTGTGAGTGTAACACCTGAGTTCAGATCAATATTGGAGGATTTGTTACATATTGTTGCTCCTCTTCTTGAGGGGTATAGAAGAGTGGAGAAGGGAGTAATAAAGAGTTCCCTTACACAGACTGTGCATAGACCTGATTTCATTCTTCTTGACTCAGATGAAAAGATAACGATAGTGGAAGTGAAGAACACTAAGGAGCGAAGCAGAAATCATCTGTTCCAAGCCAGATTCTATTTGGACATAAACAATATGTGCGGTAGTAGCATTGCTAACTTCGAGCTTCTGTTGGCGAGAAGGGTCATACTGATATATCCGAGGCTGAGACAGGTCATCACGCAGATAGGAGAGGAATATAGTGTTGGCGTTGGAGATATCAGAGGTGTTCTTGGTGTGAAGAGAATTGTTAATATGGGGGGAATCCCAGAGGAGAAGGGAAACTGTACGAGGTGCCAATACAGGAAGGTGTGTGCAAAGTTTTCTAGTCAGATGAAGCATATCTCTCTTGGAGATATCAGTATTTTTCCTCCAGAGTTGCTGATATGTAGGGATATTGCGAGGAGATACGGCAGTACTGTTCTCGATGAGCTGTTTGAAGCTGAAAGAAAATATAGGGTGTTCAAAGAAAAACCGAAGGTTGAACTTGACACATATGAGATAGGAAAGATACTTGAGGAGTACTTCTCTGAGTGGAAGATAGATCTGAAAAAGGAGATCATTGCAAGGAGGATGTCACCGATAGAGGTGCTCATCAAGGAGTGTTCCCCTCATTTCTATCCGAAGAGGAGTGTTTTCTTTGTTGATAAGGCTTTTGATCTGCTGAAGAGGAAGGAAGAAAAGAAAGCAGTAACATTGATGGATTTTATGTGAGGGTGATAGGCATGAAGTATGAGAGGACCAAGAACTATGTTGTTATGAGGATTGTGAACCCTGACCTCTACAACTGGGAAAAAATAGTCTCTGAGAAAAAGAGGGTAATTCTTTTTTCTGATAGTGTTGAACTTTTCCCTGATGTGGAAAGAAGAATAGGAAGAGAAAAAATACTGCTGTGTGCAAGCTGTACTAGGGATCATCTGGGAAAGGAGCAGTATAAGAAGCACAGAGACATACTTGTTGGCTATGGGTTCATCTATGATGTGATCTCTGAGGGAGCAAAAATAATCTTGGAGTTCGACAGAGAGTCCCTCGATGAGATAATTGAGCTCCTACAGGCGATAAAAGAGAACATAGAGGTTCACGACTTCCTCGAAAGAAAAAAGAGGTAGTTAATAATTGGTACTCTTTAGTGCCTAAGTTATAGACTATATATTATACGGGGGAAGATATAGGGGGAAGTATTTTCTCTGAATACTCCGAAGAAAAAAAAAAGATAAAATATGTGTGAACACAGCTATCCTGTTATTGTTTTTCTTTCTGCTGTTTCCCACAGTATCTCCACTAGTCCGTATCCTTGTTTCTTCATTTTCCCTAGGTTGATCACTCTGGGTCTGAGGTCTTCTTCAGGTAAATCCTTGATTAGGAGGAAACCTGTGGTGTTAGGAAGGATGATTTCGCCACAGAGAAGCGAAGACTTACCATTGGGCAGTGTTCTCTTAAGTATGTTCATCTTAACATGTTCTTCGTCAACAAAAATACCGAAAATCCACGGATACTTCATAGGTACTCCTTGTTTCCCTAGTGCCACCTTGATTGCTCCGTAGACTGTGCTTCCTGGTATCAATATTTCCTGTTTTCTCGTAATAGGGTTCTCCGTTCTGAAGAAGAAGCAGTCAAGGTGTTTTGCTTCTTCACCGTATTTCTCCACTAGTGGAGGGTATTCCTCGGCTTTGAACCCATGCATCTGGCCCCAGACAGGCAGAATGAATTTGACCTTTACCGCATAGACTGTGTTTCCCTCCATAGTCATTCACCATACTCAAGGAGGAGCGAAAAGAATAAAAAAGGGAAAGAACATCACAAAACCTCTTTGAGCCCCTTCACAATTCTGATGAACCCATCTTTGTTTGGCTCTACTGATACATAAACATCGCTGATATTTCTCAGAGTGCTGTTATTTCCGCAGATCATTACACTTACGAGCTTCATGTGCTCTGGCTTCTCGAAACTGACTTTGTCTTCCCCATCGGTAATCAGAACCACTACTTCTCTGTCTCTTACCTTTGCGAGAGCACTATCAATCTTTGTTCCCCCATCACACTTCGTTGTGAGTACCCATCTCCACATTTCGCTGATGTCTGATAACTCCTCATATGGCGAAGAATCAAAGAAGATCATGCTTATTTCTGCTCCCATCTCTTGTGCCCACATAAGGAGTGCTAATGCTACAGCTCTGCTCCACTCAGCCTTACCCCTCTGATTCATACTACCTGACTTATCCACAAGAACAGTGAATGATCTTATCGTCTTCTTAGACCTCATCCTGTATTTCATCATTTCTCCTGTTGCGTACTTGTAGTAGAACAGGTCATCGTCTTCCATCAGCTCCATTATAGGGATATGCGATATATCACTCCAGAAGTCCTCTATTCTTTCGTATCCCTCGTACTCCTCTGGCTCATCTGTGAAGTCTTCGCTATGCAGTATGCTTCCGAAAGACTTTACAAGCCTAAGAACCTTCTCAACATCAATATTAGCATACATACTGAGTATGCTGTCCAGCTTTGCGTCAAAACTCAGCTTATGTCCAATACCACTAGCATTCATCAGCATCTCCATTTTTTTCATGTTCTTTGTGTCTTTCTTCACCTTATCAATAACGCTACTAACAACTTTCATTGCTTTCTCCTTTTTCTCTTTGTCAGTCTTATCCCAGTTCTCTAGTGCGAACAGTAGTTCCCTTCTTTCTTTTTCATCGAGGCTTTCGAGCTCTTTTCTCAGTTCCTCAAGGAGTCTTATTGACACAGCATAGGAGAGAATCTCATCAGCAACAGTGGATAGCCTTATTTCCTTCACATCATCTCTGCTTAGTAGCTCCTCGAAGAACTCTCTGTGCAACGATTCATCCCTCAGAGCAGTATTAACAAGATAGAATGTGTGAAACACATCAAGTGCGAACACTGGGTCAACATCAAATTTTACTCTAGAAAGGATTTCCGAGGCACGAATCCTACCTACAGCACCATAATCCCCAAATCTGTACGCACCGAAGTTAATATTAGTTACAGACTTCCTAGTTTTCCTCAGTACTCTTTCTGACCCAGATTTTTTCTGATCAGTTTTTGTTGGTTGCACATAGGTGTACTGACTCAAAAATAGTTGATTGTTGATGAATTTCTCAGCGACCTGTTTTCCGTAGTCCCTAGCAAGCACAGAAATCCACCTGGTGAACTTGCTTACTGCTATACTGAGTCTAGGGTCTGGCATTTTGCCTGTATGAAGAAGAACAACTGACGGTGCATCCCTATACGCTTTGCTCGGACTTACTTTCAGTGCGAACTCACATAGCTTCTTTATGATATCCTTAGGGAGATGCTTGGAGATAAAAAGGTAGAGAGAGTATATGAAATCCTTTATCTCCTCTTCACTCCTCATATTTCTCACCAAGCAAGCTTAGGATTTTATCAATAACAGCAAAAAGAGCGAGGTAGCAAAACGAATACCGAGGAAGATCATATGTGACTGTGCACTCCCTTTCTGTGTTCCTATCACGGACATGTATTTCGACTTCGTTTCCTCCACCAACAGCTCTGAGAGTAACGCTGAACCTACCGATTTTCTCCTCTATCACTTTGAACCCTCCGTCCATTTCTTCTCTGTAACGCTCATAGTAATACCTATACATCTCATCTGCATAATCGGATAATCTGAGAACCTTCTCACCTTTGTAGCTCTCCCATATTCTGTCGTCAATAGCTATCAGCTGTAGGTCTGGGTAGTACCCCATAGATGGTCGATACCCAGACCACTGCATAAATCCTGGTATAAAGGTTCTGAGGATAGTGTCTATTCCCTCTGGCTCAAACTGTCCTCCAAGGAACACTTCTACAACAATGAGGGTATTGCTGTATATTTTCGGTCTATCCGACATATACTCTTCAACATATGGAAGTTCAAATGTGCAGTATTTCCAGTAGTTTATGTATGAGTAGGAAATCTCGAACTCATAGTATGGCTCAGCATAAGGGTTCACAGAGAATAATACCTCGTGTGGCATAACAAACACTATGGGGAAGTCACTCCAAACACTGTCGGGAAGCGAGGTAAGCAAACCATTTTTTGCGAGGAACACAAATTTGCTCCATTCTCCTTTCCAGAATCTAAGGAAGATTTCTTTGATCTTCTCAGTTACAATCTTTCTCTTTTTCTCCAGCAGAACTTGTACTACTTCACAGAAGTTTTCAATCTGTCTGTCTAACTCGTCAACAAAGACATACTTGAAGCACTTTATGTATTGCTTCCCTGGTGTCTTCCTGCTTTCTCTTTCCTGGTACTCCAGTAGGATTACCTCTTTTCCCTCATACTCTCTGCTGATCGGGTTACTGAACAGAACAATAAACCCTTCATATGTCTTACCAACACATCTCTCTGGATTATTTCTGTCAGGAACGAGTTTTGCTCTCGGATAGTTGTTAAGGATGTTTGTTAGATTACTCACTGTCTCATCAACAGTTCTGATTTTCCTTTTAATTTCCCTGTATTCGGGAAGAGACTCCAAATACTCCTCGAAGTCAAAGCTCACTACAGCTCGCCCCTTATGAATTTTTCTGCGAACTCCTCCTTTTTCCTCTTTATGATCTCAAGCGCCTCCTCTATGATTTCAATGGTCTTCTGTGTCAGTGTCTGGCTATTCCTGTATTCTCTGAGTTTTGATTCTATCCTTCCTAGTATAGCAAGTGTATCTTTGATATTATCCACAGACAGCTCTATTGATTCCACTTGTTTTTTGATCTCACTGACTTCTCTTCGTATCTTGGCATCAGGAAGTATTAGGTCTTCAAGTATTGTTGAGACAACCTCAACCTCTTTAGCATTGTTAGGAATGATGTACTTGAGAACGAAGAGGTCTTCAAAAGAAGCAACATTCCTACCATCGAGTATTGCTGAGGAAGCAATCACCTTCTGTGCTCTTCCCATTCTTCTATTCGAGAACCATATGTTCTCTCTCTCTAAGGAAACATAGATTTCAACCAACTTGTCTCTTATGTTCTCAAGGTTCACGGAATAAAGAATGCTATGAAGCTGTTCTATGACACTAAAACTATACTTGGGTATCTTCTTCTCAAACCCTGGCTGATGAATATCCCAGTATTTCCTTAAGTATAACTTCCACTTCTCTTTCGGTAGACCAGAGGAGAATACTCTCAGAGTTATTCTGTCCCAAAAAGCATCACGCTTGTTCTTTGGCACTTCGTTAGAAGCTGATAGACATGTCCAGAGAGGGCACTTAATATTCTGTGTTCCGTCGAAGAATATTCTCTCATTGAGAATTGTTAGCAGTGCATTCCTCAGTGCTGAGCTGGACTTGAATATCTCATCTAGGAACGCTAGTTTTGCTTCTGGGAGTTTCCCTTTTGTGTTAAATTTCAGTATTCCCTGCTCCCTTAGCAGTTTTATGTTTGGTACACCGAAGATTTCTGAGAGAGTGGTTCTCGGATGTATCTGATATTCAAAGTATGGAACATCGAAAATCTGCGCCAAGAGACGGATAAGCATAGATTTCCCTGTTCCAGGCTCACTAATGAGGATAGCATGTTCCCTTGAGACCAATGCATACAAAAGCACATCGAGCTCTACTTCACGCCCAACAACAAAGCTATTTATGAACCCCCTTATGGCATTAACATGGGAGACTAAATCTGAAAGAGGAATATTCCCACTCATGGGATATCACCCCCAAAATAGAACATAGACAGTTTTCCTCTTTATAAAGTTTTCTATTTTGTGGAAAAAATACTACAATAAAAAAATAAAAAAGAAAAGAGAACTACTCACTAGTAGCTTGCTCCACTATGAGTTCCGCTACTCTTCTAGCAATCTGAATAGTCTTTTCGGGTATCTCCCCTTTTGCATATGCTTCCCTATCAAGATGGCTAACAGCACCACATCTACATTCCTCATCCCACCATGCATGTTCCCCCTCAGGATCAGGGTATATACTCTCTAGTGTCGCAACAATGGTTATCCACGGAACATACTCGGAAAGCTCCGTGTATATTCTGTTTATTTGTTCTCTGTCGTTTCTGCTACATATCACAACATAGTCCACATACCTTAGAATCGCAAGGTTCTCCCTCGTACAGTATCTGATGAGCTCACCATTCTCCTCAATCCCCCCTCCTAGATCAACGAGTATGAAGTCAACTCCTCCTCTTGTTCTCGCTGTTTCAAGACTCCTTATTATCCATTCCAGTCTCTCTTCTGGCGATACTTCCCTCTTCAGTTTTCTTCTGAGTTCAGGAGCATATAGGCTCCACTCCTGAGTAGGGGAAAAAAGCTCAGCTTCCTGTGTCAAAGTTATATATCCCATTTCCCTGAGAGCATTGTTGAGCAGATGGAGGAAAACTGATTTCCCACTATTCGGAGCACCAGCAATCGCTATTACCTTCGTAGTCATCACTTTTTTCTCCAGAACAGTATTGATCTTCTCTAGCTCCTCTTCTGAGAGCTCAATTACATCTCCTACATGAACACCTACTTGGTGCGTGGCAGTCACTATGCCACCGCCTATCCTTGGATCAAACATAGATATGAAGGGACAGAAATGCACGAGCTGAACAAAAATGAACTGCCCGAGCCATATCGGCATTAGACCATAGATAATTATTGGTAGGTCAGAAACTACTTTTCCTTCTTCCTTCAGTTTGCTTATGGTGATGTGAACATTTTTTAGCTCCGATGGATCAATAAATCTATCCCCCACTATCTTTGTTGCTACAACCTGTATTGGACTTTCACTCCCTTCCCTCAAAATTACAGGAACTACTCTCAGTTTTCCTTTTGCACCGAGAGATGGACCTACTACAATCTCTCCTGTTTCTGGGTCTAATCCATCACCAATATAGTCTGGTGGCCCGACAATGATTATTCCGAGCTTCAATCTGGGCTCAAAGATCGCTAAGAGCCTCACAAAGTGTAGGTTGTGCACCAGAACATTGTAGAACCAGTGTGGTGCTCTGCCAGAAAGTATAGTTGGCAGTGAAGTATCTATGTGATCTACCAAGACCTCTCTTACGAATTCGTCTATCTCCTCTAAGTCTCTGTAGTCAAGAACGGTTCCCTCTATTGACCAGGATACTATCTGTACATTGGGCTTCTTCTCTATTTTGAATATGACATTGGCGACTTTCAGTTCGCTCATTTTCTCACACCATTAAATGTTCTATTCAAACAGAATATATTTTCGGTGATAATAAATGCTGAAGAAAGGGAAAGTAGAAGTAACAGCACTGTCTCTTATTCTTCTCCTCGCAATTATATCGCCTATCTCCGAGACACACTTATATGCTCAGGAAGCGAAGACACTTCCCATTGTGATAGACATAAGACCACTTCTCGTCTTCGATGCTCCCTCGTTTCTCGATGTGGAACAGAAAATACCGATACTCTTCGCCGTAGCAAGGAGGGATATGAGGAGCCTTCTTCCATGTACACGCATAGTGGCCGAGATTTGGTATAAGGACTTACCGCTATACAGGAAGGAGATTGCACCAACACTGCTTACGAGTGACAGAATCTATTTCGCTGAGCTTTCGAATATTCCGATCCCAGGGAACTACAAGCTGAAAATAAGAGCCTACTACAAGTTTTTGGGAGCTGAGTTCCCTGTTACTGCGGAGAAAAACATAACCATAGGGTTCTTCAGAAATATAACCAGCAGAGGAAGCGTACTCATTGATTTCTTCAGGTTCCTTGCCTCCGATACCTTCGATGTCTCATCCCTTATTGCCAACACAACGCAGACACTCAAAAATAGTACGGAAGGCTTCAGCGATATACTCCGTGTAGCGGATCTGATGAGGAAACAGACATATCTAGACTATGTTCACTATCCTCTCAGAATCTTCGTTGTCTCTGTGGGATCATATAGCCAGGAACTCAGAGACTATGTGATAAGGAAACTAAAATACATAGAGACCTACATCTCTCCTGAGATCATAGAGGAAATCACCAATATTACTGACTCTGCACAGCTCTACTCAAATATAACGGAGCAGAGGGGAGCAGTCTTCATCTTTCCCTCTTATACCTCTGTTTTCCCTTTGGGTAGCGACATAGAAAAAGACTTCTATCGCTTCACTGGAAGCAAAAACATATGGATGAGCTTTGTAAATCCCTCTGAAATGTCTGAATCACAGGAACAACTCTGGGATATGCTGTTCGAACACTATGATCTCTCCACAGAGATACTCTCTGGTTACTTTGCTCCCAAATACACAGACCTAGCGAAGGAAACCATAGCGAGGTTTGACCTGAACGAATCAGATACCTTCAGCTTCAAAGGAACAGTAGTGAAGATAAGGGGGAACACTGAGAGCGTACTTGATCCTATTTCGGTCTGGCACGAATACATGATTTCCTTCCTCCTAAAGGGAAAGACCAATATCATCTTTGTGAGAACGACAAATCGAACATTCCTAGTAGACTTACTATTCTTCTTGCTGTCTGCTTCCCATGAGCTCCTCTCAATCACAAGAATGATAGAGTCATTCAGAAACATAATACCGAAGACAAACACAGAGCTAAGGGAAGCAGTCAAAAATATTACTGATAGACTGATGGCAAGTATCCTAAACTTCAATTTTTCTGCTTCACGAAGGATACTCATAGGCATGAGGGACATCATCATGGAATTCTTCAACACCAGTGCATCAGCAGTAATTGTTGGCCACACGAATTTTCTTTCTGGGTTCTCCCTTAACATAACCTCTGTAGTTTCGGGAGCCATAGACGGCATGATCTCATGGGTCAGAAGCGAGGCACCAGAGGATGTTGTGTGGGTAATAGAGTCAATAAGGCAGAACATAACAAGATCAGTGGATGCTATGCTGAATACAACGATACACAGTATGGTGACCGAGATAAACTCTATAGCTGGAGAGATACTCGATAAGCTCTCAGTACTTGTAAGGTACAGGAATGTTTCCTCAATAGCGCAAATACCAGAGGAAATAAGGAATCTTGTTTCTTCTTCCCTTTCGAATATCAGGGAGCTACTCAACAACATTACAGAGCTACTGAAGAACATATCTGAGACAGCTCTCCAAGTGGCACTGCAGTATGTTGAGGATGCATGGGAAACAGTAAAAGGCATAATGGACAGAATAGTGAACGCAACAGTATCCAGCATAGAACAGCTAAGGGAATACATAGTCAACATGTCAAATGAACTGAAAGAGAAAGTGACATCAGCAAGCCTGGATGTGATTTTCACAGGAATGGCAACAGGAGCAGTATCAGGAGCGATAATGGGAGCTATGGTCGGATCTGTTGTTCCTGGCATAGGAACTGCTCTTGGAGCATGTATCGGTGCTGTAGTCGGTATGCTCGGATCAGTAATTGTTCTCAGTATTGGTGCCTCGAAGGTGCATAGACTCGCTGAGTGGGTAAAGGAACAGATGAATGTGACTCTCCAGGCTGTGATGACTAAGATGAAGGAAATAGTGATGAATATTCGTTCTATGCTGGAAACTGTTGTTAGCACTGTAAAACAGCAGATAGCGATGGTCATCAATATTATCCGCTCAAATGTTGAGACAATCTATGATGTCATCAACACCTATGTGGGATCGCTACTTGAAAACATAAGGAGCATTGTCGGTATGCTACTAGGACAAATCTCAGGAACTGTGGATACACTTTTCAGCTTAGTTGATAGTACGGCTGAGATGGTGAGCCAGTTAGGAAGCGACATATCGAGAAGTATGAGGAGCTTTGTTAGTGGTGCTCTTCTTCCTTCCTTCGACAGTATTGCTGATATCATGGCGAGGGTGAAAGATGCGATTATCTCTGGAAATGCAGATATGGCTAGCTGTATTTCTTCGAAGCTTATATCTCTGGTCTCAGATTTCCAGCTTAGGGACATTGATAGATTCAGAGGAGTCATAGATACAATTACTCGTGGGTTCAGACAAACAAGGGAAACCATGAGCAGTCTAGGAAAGAATCTTCTTAGCTTTGAGGAGCGCTTCCAGAGAATGCATGAGGGAGCAAAAGAAATAGTGGAGAAGTTTCAGGAAGATATAGAGAAGATAACATCGGTGCTGAGCAACATCGGGGAGTACATAGGTTCCCTTGATGAGTTCAGAGAGACACTGTATAACTTATATAGGACGATTGACTATTATACTCCGATAATGCCGAAGTCAATGAGGGAGTACTTTGACACAATGGTTGAGAACCTGTACGACATAGGGAGGCAATTACTATCAGCGAAGAACCTAGGTATCACAGATGAACTGTACAGCGGTATGATGAAGTCAGTAAGTAGCATATTTGCTCTTATATCCTCTAACTACGGTAAGTTTGTGATGATTCTGGATGATCTCTACAACCAGACAGTTATCTATGCGCATGGGTTCGATGTAGAGGAAAAAGTAAGAGTAGTTCTTCTGGGCTTGAGAGGAAAGTTACTTGAGTCAATCCCTATTGACGATTTTGAGCATACAGTTGCGGGAGGAATGATAGCGAGGATGGATACTTCCCAGCTATGCGATAAAATCTTCGGAATATTTGTGAGAGGGCTAAAAGTGACAGTGAGAGGAAAAGCGGAAACAGAAGAGCCAACAGTCAGCTTCGCTAGGCAAGGAAGCAAGATATCGGTAAGTAACATCTCGTCTTTTGTCGGAGAGATAACGATTCTATATACGAAGCATTACTCCTATGGTTCCTCGTTTGTTCTGAACATAATACTTCTTCCCAAAGCAAGCTTAGAACCTATGAACATATCAATTGTGTTTATTCTCGTTTCCCCTACACGAAGCGAACTCATAAGGGAACAAAAAATGCTAATGCTCAACAAGACAGAGGTAAATGCATGGACAAAGACCTACACAGTTCTTGGGTTCGCACAAGGACAGGGATACATACACATAGAGTTCAGCTATGCTAATGGAACAAAAATAACTGAGTTCGTAGCACCAGTATATTTCTCCTGGGGATGGTTCAACTATATCCTCATAGCTTCCATATTAGTAGCACTCGCAGTTATAGTCTATAAACTGAAAAAAAGAAAGGCATTCGGAGTACAGAAAGTCTAGGGGTGACAGAGAATGAGATTTCCCCCACTCTTTTTCTTATTCATCATAATTATGCAACCACTCTGCGTTACTATTCACTTTGTGACTGAACAGAGAAACACCAATAGAACACCAATGAAGATCTTCCCAGTAGCCTATAGTGCACATACACAGAAATATAAAAAGAGTAGAACAATAGGAACACAGAGTAGCTCAACAGCAAACATTGATGTTGAGGTGTATGTCTCAGGAAGCTACGAGTGTGATCCATACTACGATGAGGACTTTGGAAGGAGAAGATGGATAACCTACAATGAGTATCTGTCTCATGTTGATAGGTGGTATCGAAATAACTTTGAGGGTGTCGCAATAGATGTCTACATTGCGTTCTATGAGCATTACTGTTCCTATCAGCAGAACGGAATAACTGTTTATTCAACACTCATAATAGACTATGAAGCTGTTATTGATAGCGATACCTATATCCGTTCCATGTTGTTATTCCGCAAATCGGAGAAACGCTGGCTGGTCTTGACTATGACCTCGGAGTGTATTGGTACGGAAGAATATATGTGAATGGCTTTCCTAGTGGAACCTACAGTGAGAGTTACACTGTTCGTTTTCAGTCAAGTCTAGGAAGCGAAACTTTAACGGTCTATGTCTACTACAACTACGATATAAGGAGTGGCTATCCATCTCTCAACGATCTCTTCACCCGTCACACATATCCAGACAGAGAAGCAATAAAACTACACTTTGACGGATGGACATGTGATCATGTACATAAAACATATGATGCCACCCTCGGAAAGTTCTATATTGACAACATAGCTCCCTCTCTTCATCAAGGGAACATAGTGCTGATAAAAGACAGTACAAGGAAAGTGTTTACAGGAGTAGTGAAGAATGGAGGAACAATAACATGGAATGTCTCCGAATATCCAATACTACAGGTGGATCTCTACCTGTCAGACATCTATGCTGGAGTAAGAAGAATAGTTGCCTACTGGACTTTGGGAGGGCAGACATATACTCAGGTCGCACTTAACTGGGATGTCTCAGGAGTGTGGGGAGCAGGTGCCAAAGGAAATGCTGAATGGAGGGTCTTCCGTTATCCTTCTGATAGTGCTTGGTCCCTTGCGGAACTCATAGGAAAGACACTACACTTAGTGGTTGAAATAACAGATATGGCGAACAATAAGATCACAACACCAGGAACTAATATAAATGTTGTTGGTGGCCGTGTATGGATATCTAACTACCCAAATCCATCGAAACACTACAAGGAATTCACCTTCCGTATTTATTGGTGGAAGCTGAGTGTCACAAGCATAACTGTCAAAACGCAGAAAGACTCAAACTATGTGACTAGGGTTCTAAGTAATCCGAACAATGGAACAAGCTACACACTTAATGAGGGAGACGAATTTGTTTTTGGGGACGGAGTGTATAGTGTCATACTGATTTTCGATACGAATGAGGGAGAAAAAAGAATAAGCTTCAGTATTGATGTGGATGTTTCATCGCCAAGTCTTACCGTGTCTATTCTCAATGAGCATGTGTTCCCATCCTCGGTGCTTCAGATCAAGGTTTCGTGGAGTGACTATTCGGAGCTAGATAGTCTGACATGCTATATAACTATTGATGGCAATCAATTTTACTTGTATTCCTCCCAAGGAGAGGAGAATACTGGGTCTGTAACTCTTAGCTTTGAGCTGTGTGAGTACTCCTATGAGTATAGGCTGGAGGGAAAGACGATCTCAGTAACTGCGATAGCTGTTGATGAGTTGGCTCACAGCTCTTCTAAGACGATAAATGTGAATGTAGAGAGTGATGGGGCACCCAGAATATTCTTGGAGCTTGTAGTGAACAGCTCTGTTCTTGTAAATATCTCTCAGGGAGAACATAAATGCTTAGGAAGAATATGGAACAACCTGACATATGCGCTGACATTCATTAACGCTACTGACTATCTACTCAAAAACATAACGATTTTCCTTTCAAACGGAGTAGAGGAAACAGTATGGTTCTACTGGTCTTTCAATTGCGAAAATGTATCGGAGAGCTTCATCAGAGACTGGAGGGAAAACCCAGTAGGAAATGATGTCTCTATACTATTTGAACAGCTCGGACTTTCACAGACAGACAACATAACTCTGAGAGCCATTGTTTATGATGCAAAAGGAAACAAAGCTGTGTGCAGTATATCCTTTGAAGTTCTGTTTGGTGCACCAACTATTTATGTTCGTTTCCCTGAAAATGGAACAATACTCACTGATCCTCGTAACATCACTATCGGAATAATCGTAGGTGTTGGTGGCCCCAAGACTCTCGACACTATGCTCTTCTATGCAGTTTATAATTCGCATGAATATAGTGCAGTCTATGATATTTCTGGTACGCAGACACTTAACACTAATATCACCTTTGGCTTCGAAGAAGTGGAGGAAGAAGGATGGATAGAAGTGCTGATCTCTGTGAATGATACTCAGGGGCTGAGGAGAAATATTACGCTGATCTATGATACTGATCTGTATCCTCCGAGTTTTGATTTTCTTGAGTTTACCCTTGCGAATAACACCATTTGGCTTCCGAAGAACATAAGCTATGCTAAGTATGTATTCGAAGAGGGGAATCTCACACTAACAATCTCTGATAGGCACAACTTCACGCTCATAGTCTCTCTGAACGGAAAAGCATACTTTGCAGGCTATCCTCTGTATAGTGATGAGCTGAATAGATTCGTCTTAGAGTCAGAGATTTCCTTTTTGCCTCCGTATGGAGACTACATAAATGGATGGAACAAAATAGCTATAACTGCTGTGGATATCTCAGGAAGGAAGAGCAAAACTACATATCTGCTGTTCCTAGATATGACTCCGCCTTCCGTATATATGCTGGTTTCCTCAGAGAACAGTATTAACGATGTTCCACTCTTCGGCAATGAGTCTGTCTACACATTTATCTCAGCCTGGGATCACTCAATAGGACTTACATGGATATGCATTGAGCTCTTCACATTTAATAATACTACAGCTCTATTCACCAAGAACATTTCTTTTGACGAGCCACAGAGAGCTGTGAACTTCACAGTTGAGATTCCCCCCATATGGATCAGCGGTATATACAGGTATATCATCAGGGTCTCTGTGTATGACCATGTGGGAGAGCTGACAGGTCTCTGTGTATGCGATGAGGAGATGATCTATGTTGATATTGTGCCTCCATTCACAGATGAGAGTCCACCAACAATTGTCGTTTCCCACAAAAGAGTTGGTATCATCAGGTATGACACCACAATAATACTAGTTCTCCCTGAGGAAGACTTCTCTGGAGTCTCAGAGGGGAATGTGGTGCTGTTCCTCTATTGGAGCGATAAGAGCCTGAGGATATACATGAAGAAGAAAAACGAGACATGCTTCACCGCATATATCACAGCGGACATATTCCCAGGCACAAAGGTCAGATACACCATTATATGCGTGGACAATGTCGGAAACAGTGCATACATAAGGGGAGAATACGAACAGCCAGGAAAAAAGGAGCTTACATGGATAATTCTGTGTGCAGTCATAATAATAGTAATATGCACAATATTACTTATCTTCAGAAAGAAGATATTCAGAAGGAGAGAGGTGAGTAGGCTATGAGTTCTGTTTCCCTTTCTGGTGGGAGAACACTACTGGTAGTGTTCCTAATAGTTTCTCTCCTAGCAAACGCAGTACTGATCGTCATGTATCTGGATCTCCAGGGAATGTACCAGGAAGCACTGAAAAGAATAGAGGAGGAGAAAACCCCAGAGCATTATGTCAACCAGACAACAATATATCACTTGGCATATGACTACACAAGGGAAATCTACTATGTCGGAATGGAGTTCCCTATAGAAAAAGAAGGAATAGTAATAGGAGATGGGAAACCAGGTCCGCACTACAACGACACCAATACCACAGCATGGAAGGAAATAGGAATATACTTTGAGTATGGCTACACTCTTCACATCTCGATATATTGGAACGACACTTCGGTTCAGCTCAACCTATTCTTCTATGAGCCTGGAAAAGCTCCCTCTCAAGATGGAACAGGAGAAGACTACTACCGTGAGCTAAGTCCAGCAACAATTCCTGGCGATGGGTTCTATACATGGCTTAACAGTACTGGTGAATGGGTAATCGCTGTTGATGTGAAGAACCCAACAAACAAATCGGTGGAATTCAGGGTTGTCGTTGAGCTCACAAGAGCAACATACGATAAAGGCTATGGGTTCTTCTCTGCCCATATGTATGCCTACGCAATATCATATGTTGAGAACTACCTATTTAAGTGCAAGGGAATTGACAGATTCATCTCGGTCATATCCTTTACTGTGAACTTCACCTTCATTTCACGCACAAGCGACTTAGACAACCTAACAATATTCGTTATGCCCATAATCAATGGAACAGAAACAATGTTCTACGGAAAAACAGTAAAGGTCATAGAGAACGCCTATGTCTCAACACTAATACCCATAAACATAACATTCAGACAGATATTCACAATGCTCAACATAAGGATAAATCAGACCGTGAAGCTTGATATTTCACTTCTGATCCGCATACCGAACTACATAAGGCTAACCCTCTTCGACACAGTAATGCTGGAAGGAGAAAGAGTGAGTTAGTGTTTCCTTTTTATATACATATTAGACCTTTCTCTTTTTTTGGAGAAAAAACATTCACACTCTCCACTTCAAACCAAAATCTTATTCCCTTTCTCTAAGGTCTATTTTCCCAAAGCTATAGAATTCATTCTACCTTCTCCATTCACAAAGAAAAGAAAGAAAAAAAAGAGAAAGCCTAGTATTTGAGGTGCTCAAGAAGCTCCTCGGAAACAAGGGCAGTGCTCAGAAGACGCCTACTTGGTCTCCAAGGTCTCAGACCATATTTTACTCTGAGATCGTTTATCTTGTTGATCAGTTCAGCCTGGACTTCTGGTCCCATTGCCTGGAAATCTCCATCAGCAATCACTATTAGGCACAGACGGTTAGTTCTCCTATTCAACATAGCTTTTGCATACGCCTCTCCAAGCTCACTCCTGAATGCCTTGTAATCCTCCTCTATCTCCTCTATTGTTCGGAGAACCTCCTCTGGGCTCGAATATCCCTTTGAACCCACATCGCTTACTTGCCACCCAAGATAGACATTGTAGCCAGGAGGAACAACATACCACTTCCCATTCTCATATGTCAGTCTGTAGCCTCTCCCAAGATGAAGAACGATCTTCCTCGGAGACTTAACCTCCGTTATTCCATATTCCTCCGACATACCTATGCACCACACATATTTTACTCTAAAATGAACAAAAAACAATAATGATATTCAAAGGAACTTCTGGCTGGGGCTCACACAGCTCCCAATACCTCAGATCCGTAGTGAAAATATGCATGCATTAGAATAACCACTACTTGGTGAGTACTATTCTTTCTCAACAAAACTATTATCATTGCCATTCTCATTTTTTCTCAATGTTTTTTCCTTTCTGGTGGATTTTCTGTGATTCATATTGTTTCTGGGCTGTGAAACACACAGCAGTGATTGTTTCATCTCATCTTTTTTTTCGACAAAAAAGTGGAACTACACATAGGTGTAACAGACCAAAAATTGTGTGCCAATCTCATATGCATTTAATGGCAAAAGAAAGAGAAGAGAAAACATAGAATATTTAGGCTATGAGAAAAAATAAGTCATATATAGTAGGATCAGCAGTAGATCATTATCTCAAGATCACAGCCAAACCAAGAGGTTTTTGTCTCCTCCCAGTATCCCTCTCCGCAGTTAGTGGTGACTACTTCTACTTGGTATCCCTCTTTCGAAAATATTCTGCTTAGCTCCTCCTTTATGTAATCCTCTAAGTCACTAATTATATTGCTCGCTGTCTCATTATCCATACCAGATGTATAGGGAACAACGACAACCTGCTTTACATACAGATTAATGTGACACCCAGAGAAAACTTCCTTAGCCAAATTAAATATCCCCGCTATAACGGATATGAGTTCCCCAGCACTAACGGTCCAAAAGCCAACTTCAGGCATATAGACATTATCTCCCACAAAAAATTCGAAGCTCAACTCCATCGTAGTACTTGTCGTTTCCTTTCTTCTCTGTATCTTCATATCCAAGAAATATTCCTCAAACTTTTCGAGGTACTCCTCGTAAGGGAAGCCAATAATATCAGACAGCATCCTGAGATTACTAATTCCATACACAGATATCTTTGCGGACTTTACTCTCACATCACGAAAATTACCCATCAACTGACGAATAAAACGGCTATAGCTGATAACCATTCGCCGAACACCTGTTAGCAACCATAGTATGAACAGAAAAAAGCCTTTATAAATCATAGAACACCAGGAGTCTCTGTAGTAGCAGTTAAAGTAAGCTCCTTTTTCCTGAAAACTAAAAAATAGAGGGGGAGAGTTATATCTTCTTGAGTCTTCGGACTTGTTGGGACTGTTTTCTTGCTTTGAACATTGCTATCAGAACAGCTATTATTGTGAACGGAAATACATCCAGAGCAGGTAGACATTCGATTGATTGTATTCCTGCGGATAGCCAAGCATAGCTCCCAAAGAACTTCGTTATCAGCATTACTGCGATTATGTCAAATATGTCTCCGAGAAACGGTACTGTCAGACCGAAATAATCTAAGATGTCAATAATTATCCCGTAGACTATGGTTACTATCTGAGACTTTGTTAGACGACCCATCTGAATCACCGCTCACGACTAAGATTATAAATACAACAAAAATGCTTTTTCTTATTGGTGAGGCTTATGCAAATTCCCAAGGAAGAAGAGGAAAGAATGTTGCGCTTTGCTGAGAAGCACCTCGGCGAAGTGATACAATACTACGGCTACGGAGCAGAGTACCTCCCAGAGGAAGAGAACGAAGCAATAAACGACTTCGTTAGCTACATGCGTACTGTGAAAACTGTGGGCTTTAACTACCCAGCAGAGGGAGGGGAATATATGACTCTCGGAGAAATAGAACTTGGAGGAAAAAAATACTATGTGCTCCACATATATGTTGGGGTTCCTGGAACAGAGATAATGGAAATCTGTGTTCAAGACAACAAACTAGAAGCATTAAAGATGATGGAGCGATTCATAAGGGACTGCATAGAGGAGATTAGAGAACGGATAATGGAGGGAGAACTAGAGGAAGAGGTAAAGGAGCACTACAACACAGAACTATACGAATTAGAAGAACAACTAAAACAAATAGAGAAAGAGATCAAAGCACTGAAGAGCTCCTAGTTTTTTCTTTTAGATACCGAGCTATTCGTAGTTTTCCCTTTTTTTATAAAACTGTGTGAACAAATAAATGCGCTGAGGAAAACAGAAAATGATACTTCTTCTGCGTTTCGCAGAGCTTAGGGGGAGTAATAAAGGAGAACAAATATATTGTTGTAGAGCTAGCACAGAAATTAGAGGTGTTAGCATAGTTTAATATTTTTCTTTCTTTTTTTCTATAGAAGTATCGGTTGTGGTGAGAAACAGTGGAGATAGATACGGAGAATATAGAGGAGATTCTAAGTGTAGAAGAAATAAATGAATTCAGGAACAGAATTAATTCCTTCGTAAGTGAGTTTGACGAGGAAATGAAAAAATTTGAGAAGAGATTAGAGTCATTCTTCAAAGAGTGGATGGAACTCTACGAGAAACTACAGGAAGGTAGAATAGACGAAGAAGAATATGATATGCTTGACCAGCAGTATTCCGACAGATATATTCAGCAGATATGGGGAACAGAATTCGAAGAAATAGTCAGTAGAATTTCAGAAAAATATGGCTTTGAGTACGAGAACTATGATGTTGACTCTGTGTGTAGAGTTAACTGTCCAGCAGGCATGCCGAATGTATGGGATGAATACTATACAATATTCTTGAGAGATAAAAAGAAAAGATATATTTTGGTTGAGGTTTACTTCAACGCTGGGTATGAAAGAAGATACTATCAGCCTACAGCATGGTGGTATAACGGCATAACAGGCTCAAGAATACTGATGAAGGCAAAGGAAGGTGGCTTCGCAGAGACATTAGTGGATAATATTCCCTGGGAATATATTAGGCAGACCTGGTTCCCATCAGTAAACGAAATGATAAGGGAAATAATAAAAGCTGAGTGGATCGGAGAAGAAGAACTGGTCAACACGCTCAGAAGGATTATACTAAGAATAAAGCAGGGATTCTGGATATACGATTACCAGCACTTCTACTCTGCACTACTGGATACACTAAATGAGGATAGATTCAAACATATAAGAGAGAAACTCGAAGAGGCACTCAAAGAAGTGGGAGGAATCTAGTTTTTCCTATGATATATCTTTTTGCTCCTTTTTTTCTCCATACGATAAAGAAAGGAAAAAGAAATGTGTGCCTCTATCTTATTTTTTCGCCCCATTCATAGAACATTTTTCTTAGGTCTTTTACTTTCTCACTTGTTTCTAGCTCCTCTAAGGAATCAAAAACAAGAATCTCATATTCAGGCTCAAACTCAATACTCCAAGGAACAACAGCATAGATTACATAGTATTTCTTCCCAACCCTAGAAATTCTTAGAAGCTCGTTTTCTTCCCTTTCTGGTTCCCTTATAATCCACTCCTCAATAACTTTTTCTCCATATCTCCTCTTCTCATGCTCATAATAGTATAGATCAACCACACGCATATCTTAGCACCTCTCACCAATTATAAGGCATATTTCTATTAAAATAACAAGTAGGTGAAAAACATGGTGCTGTTAAACCCCAACTGCTCAGAAGTAATATATCTTCTCCAAGATAACATCCCCATATTGGGTCATCTTTACTCTGCCTCGATAAACATATTCGAAGCCGAAGAAATAATAAGAGACCTAGAGGAAATCTTCAGCAAGCTCAGAATAAAGAGAGTATATATCACTTCTGAGCCTGGCAATCCCGACATTGTAGCGACACTCATAAGCATAGCGTATCTGAGGTCTATAGGAGAATTGGAAAAAATCCCTACAGATGAGCTAGCAGAAAATGAATGGGTAATCTACGAGCATATTGAGAGAGCAAAAGAACTCGGACTGGAAATCTACCTAGTGGATCCAGACTATGTTGTAGCACGAACACTGAGAAAGGGAGAAGGAATAAGAATAAGGGAGCTCTGAGACGCATACAAAAAAGGAGAAATACACAGAAAAACTTGTTAATATTTTTTTCACCAGTACTCCTAGAAACCTGCATAGATCAGAGCTCTGCACACATTGCCTCTGCGAATCTCTTTGCTTCCTCTAAACGGGAAAAATGCCTCTCATACCATCTGGCTCCATCAAACCAAAAAACAATATACTCGCATATCGAATTCACACATGAGTAGCCAAGCTCCACCTCATAATCACCCACATAGGGATCATACCAATAGTGGTAATTCTTGACAATAACATATGCTCCAGCCCTCCTAGGAACTATCTCCAAGAGAGTTTCCTTTCTCTTCACAATAAATGTTTCCCAGTCTTCCTCTTTCTCCTTTGTCTTGACCGTCTTTATTTCACAGTCCTTATACTCCACAATCTCCTGCTTCTCCACAGAGTCAGCCTCACTCATAACGGAATACTCATATTTTTCATATATGACAAGCTTCAGAGAGCTCATAGGCTAATCACCACATCTAATTTTTATGGAAAAAACAAAAATAAATAAATAAATACTGGACGCATACTGTAGGTGCAATAAAATGGACAGATGGGAACTCATCCAAGCATCCACGCTTCTCCTCGAAAGAGAAATCCCAGAGAAGAAGGCAGAGTTGAAGGCAATTATTCTGGGCAAAATAATAGAGGCCGTAAGAAAACTAGATGAAGAAAAAAGAATCTTTTTGTTCTCAGCCAAGATTAGGAATCCAAGATTATTTCTGAGTCTGTACTCCTCATAGGAATAGCCAAGAAATCTTAGCCATCTCTGCACCCTCCTCCTTGAGAGGGAAACATATAGTGGGTTAATATCTATGCCATAGTAGACTCTAAAGCAGTTTCTTTTTAGAGCCCCGATAGCTGTAGTGTTCAGACCTGCAAAAGGGTCACAGAGTGTCTCACAGCTGATTTTCAGGATGCTGATCAGCTTTTCTATTGTCTCCACATATTCTGTCGCTATGTTATACCCTTTATACTGAAGATCTTCAGGAGAAGGGAAAACTGTTATCTCCCTTATTTCTCTTGGCATTCTTTTTCACGCTAAGATTATCTGTGTGGCTTCTGATGTTCTGTGTGTTTTGGATTTGGAGAATCATGTTCTCGGTATTCTATTGGTTTATTTTCTTTTTTGTTTGTTTCCTTTCTTTTGGTGGTTGGATTGGCAAAACAAAAAACAATCAGCTCTACCTAACTGTTATTATTATTTTTTGGTCTGTCTCTCTAACTACTATGTATCCTTCAAGACTTATATGCACATCGAAGTGCTTATTTAACCTAACATATACTCTGGGAACTACACTTCCCTCATTCTCTATTACTATTTCTTTGCCTGTCTGCCTCCTTAGTTGCTCTATTTTGTCAGTAACTTTTTCTCCGTCTATATGAAC
>Ga0190313_1000302_pt1 | contig 30420 bp, 7 predicted proteins | sample 4870071011_MG_FD_169989 | JGI IMG/M metagenome (GOLD analysis project Ga0190313, IMG submission 169989) | Hydrothermal vent sediment bacterial communities from Southern Trench, Guaymas Basin, Mexico - 4870-07-10-11_MG | ecosystem: Environmental > Aquatic > Marine > Hydrothermal vents > Sediment ... | reverse complement strand
TCTCGCAGGAAATAAATTTATAGCCCTCACTGAAACTATATTTGCTATAAATATACTGCCCACACCCTCGAATTGGCTGCTTAATTTGTGGGTAAACTTGGGTGTGAAGAATCTCTCAGAGCCTGCTTAAAATTGTCCGCCTATCCTCTTCCCTAATTCTTCCAGATCCCAGTGCACAATCTCCTCGTCCTCCATCCTTTCGAGGCACTTATTGGTGAAGCCCTGCTTCGAGACCACCAGGAACCTCTCTCTTCTCTCCCCGTTGTGCCAATTGACCAAGTCCCTCTTCCGCATCAACTCCTCCACCACATTCCATCCGAGCGGCCGATTCCTCCACTTCACCTCTCCGAAGAGTATCTCCTTTCTCTTCTCGTTCAGGGCCACGATGTCTATCTCGTCTCCTCTGCGATTCCACCACTGACCCACCCGTTCATATGGCATAGAGTTTCTGACGGCGTGTATGGCCAGTTCCTCGAAGGTAAGGGAGACATACTGGTTGAAACCTTTCCTGAACACCTCTACCGCTCTCTCCGTATCCCCTTCCTCCAGCATGGAGATGTTTCTGTGCACGAAATAGGACCAGAACCTGAAGAAGGGGTTCACGATGAAGTATCTGCCGTTTTTCGACCTTCTGAAGTCCTCGGTTATCGGAGCCTTCCTCTTAACGAGCTCGTAGTCCTTCATAAGCGAGTCGAGGTACTTTGTCAGCGACCTCTGCTCCTTTCCTAGATAACTGGATATTTCGTTCATCGTGTTCTTCCCCGTGGCGATGGCTTCCAGTATGGAGAAGTAGTTTCTGTATTCCGAACCGATCTCGTTCCTCAGTATCATCTCTCCCTCGTACCTGAAGGGAGCAGGCGGCTCTATGAACATCCTCTCCATGAATTCCTGCGGCTTTCCTCCTGTTCTCTCCAGAATTTCGTAGTATTTTGGCATTCCTCCAAGCACGGAGTAGAACTCCACCGCCTCCCTTAAATCGTATCCCATGTCTCCGAGGATCCGGGAGACCACGGCGAAGTCCAGCTCGCCCAGTTTGACGGTGAAGTCTATCCTGCCGAAGAGAGGGCTCTTCGAGTCGGTCAGCATCTTTTTCATGATGGAGACATAGGAGCCCGCTATCACGATCCTTGCCCGCTCTTTGTGTGTATCCACAAGCCTCTGCATGTCCGATATTATGCTCTTCCGAATCTTCGCAAGGTTCTGGAACTCGTCTATGAACACGACCTTTCCGCTCTGAAGCAGGAATTCGAGTATCTCCGTTATGTCACTGCTTTCGGGCATGGGCATGGCCCTCTTTATCTGCTCCGACCACTCCATTGCGGTTATCTTCTCCTCCTTGTCCTCAGGGACGAAAAGGTATATTCTCTCCGGAAGGGCCTCGTTCACCAGCCGGGTCTTTCCAACCCTTCTTCTCCCCACCACCGCGACAAAGAAGCCGCCGTGGAGGTCTCGAAGGAATTTCACCTCTTTCTCTCTGTCGTAGAACTTCATACCTGTGGGGTATAATACTTTATGGGTATAAAGTTTTCGGTTAGGTTGTCCTAGGATGTTAGTATACCTCGTGCCACTGCAGAGCCCCTAGTTCTCTCTACACTTTATACTGAGACTATCAGGAAGTTTTGATATATGCCAAGCATTCTGAATAACTCATTATTTTGAATGGATCAACTTCTCTCGTAATTTCAACATCGCTAACATCTTTTACTTTAAACACCTGTGCAGAGTCAATTATCCGTGTAATTTCCTTCTCAAGTTTGTGATGTAACAGTGATAAAGCAGGATCCACATCCTTTTTGTTCCCTTTCAAAAAGGAACGGCGGAATTTCTGGATGGTTATTGCAGCGATATAACTTCTTTCAGCCTCATCTAAATCGAGATTCATCTCCGGCCAGTCTTTATTAATGCTCTCATAAATCTTCCTTATATCATCACGACTCCTTGGATGTTCAATATCGTATACAGGGAAATCACCTCTGTCCGTTGACACAATCTCATAATTGCTCCACCACCCCTTAATATGTTCAGGATTGTTCGCACCGAGGTCCAGCCTGGACAGATAAAGTGATAAAATCTGTCCAGCATCCATGCCTGCAAGCTCCCCTGTTGCAGGAGGGGCATTTTCAATAAGTGATATAACTTTCTTTAGCGTATTTATCCATGAAATTGCGTCACAGTAGAGTTCCAGAAAGCCGTCCCATTTATATGGCCCTCTCCTGAATGTTACTCTCTCTCCGTTTGCTACCATGAACCTCATAAAAATGGATTTGAAGGAAACATAGAGGTTATTCCTGTCAATAATTATCTCCTTGTTTTTTAGACCAGATTTGACCCTCCCTCCTGATTCAACAGATATTTCTGCAGGTTTGTTGTTCTCTCTGATAAATACAGATGATCCATAGGGAATGAACATACTGTTTCCATCAATGTCTATCACGAGAACTGCGTGGTTCTTGGGTTTTATAGAAGGGTGGGAGCCACCTGAAGGGGAGGAGTAAGACTGGTGGTGCCCCCCCACTCCTTCTTCAAAGTCTACTGTTATGTCAACAGCAATCTCCTGAAGCACAGCATTTGAGGGCATCTCAACGGAACTGAAAATGTCCTTCAAAAGCTCCGGAGAGGGATCGTTTGTCTCCAAATGGAATATGGGACGGGAGATCGTGTCAGCAAGTCTTTTCTCGATTATAGTTCTGATTTTGTCAACATTTTTTCCACTCCCTATAAAGAGAAACTTCCGGATTTTGCTGTAATAGATTTTGTACGCAAGCGATGGCGGGAGCGTGGAAATAACATAATGCTCATATCCGTCCGGAATTTCCCGTTCTTTTTCAGATAAACCAGACCATGGACAGACAGAGACCCTCCGCAGCATGTTTTCATCCAATTTCTTCTGAAGCAGCTTTTTTGTCCCTTTAACATCATAAGCATGAACCACCAGCGTGACGATTTTACTCTCATCACCGATTATCCGGGATATTCTTTCGATGATTTCATCCAGAACTGGATTCCTGTTCAGATCCTGACCATATATCTCACTGAGAACTTCTATTGTGTTCTGGTAATGCCCCTCATCTCCGGTTTCGTAGAGAATACTCATCAGATAGTCATAAGTCATATCACTTCGTTTGAAAACCTCCGATTCCCGGTAGTCTCCTGATATCCACAGGGGACTTCTCTTGAGATCACGGATATATTGCTCAATTTTTTTCTTGAGAGAAAAATCAACATCGTCGGGCAGTTCATTGACAAGTCTATCCAGTTCATCCAGATTTTCCAGTGTGCAATATTCTGTTGCAGGGATGGTTCCCCTGTTAGGCAGTTCATCCAGTGTTGATGAAATTGGGTTGGGGTATCTGGGCTTCTTCTCACCACACCTGCTCACCATATTTTCGACAAGAAGCTCTGAATCCCATGTATGTGGGACCACATTATATTTCTCGGATAATGAGTCGGATGGTTGAAGTCCGTTTATTCCATACAGATGTCTTATGTCCGGGTCTGTGGAAAACATGATGATTGCAGAATTGCCCGTCTTCTCAAGAAATCTCAGGAAATTCTGGCTGTTATCTCCTCCATAAATTTTATCCTTCATAAATGCATCTGTATCCTGAATTATCAGAAGATCGTAGTCCACCTTGGGTAGAATTTCATTAAAGATGACACCCGAATCAATATCAGAAGGTATGAATAACAGTCTTTTATCCCCATCTATTTCCTCACTGCTTTTAAGAGCCTGATACTGAAGGCATGTGCCAAGCCTCTTAATTTTACCTGAGTTTAAGAGAACAGTCCATAACCATCGTTTGTTATATCGTAACTCGCCAGTCCATTCCTCCCTCTCTTCCAGCTTCAGGTCAATAAAGCCATGTGGATTACAGATTTCTTCGGATGATTCTCCATTCATCTTTTTTTTCTCCACCTTTCTTATAGCATCTGTTCCAAAATCTGAGTTTATCTCCTTCGTGAGGCTATTTTTGCATTTCACAAGACTATGTTCACATATCCGTTCATCTCTATATCCAGTACCGATCCTCCTGATTGTCTGGCGAACGACTTTCTTTTTTTCAAGAACAAACTTCTTATCAAATCTGTTCATCTCGTGGTTCATAACACTATCAATACAGTTGAGTTCTGGGCTCTCAACACAAATAATACTGTCAAATGCTGCCTTAATTCCGGGAGCTATTATTCCGTCCTCAAACTCATCCCCCAGAATATCTCCAATAACTACTGCCCTCTTTTCTGGATTGGCCAGCAGATACTCTGAAACAAGCAAGGGGATGAACTTAACTGATTTCCATGGCCATGTTACCAGAAATTTTCCCCCCTCAACATCTGTTATCCAGCGAATATACTCCATTTCCAGACAATTTGGCTCAACATTCCAGGGGATAAGAAGATTTGAAAGAAACTTCTCTGCTCCCTCCCCCTCTCTTTCGAGAATTGTTGAGATGGTAGTGGAGAACAGATCTCTGGCGCTCAGCAGATCAATATTTCTGCGAAAATAAGCTCCGCAGGATGGACATCTTAGAAATTTATCATCGACTCTTTCAAGAGGTACTCCCCTGATGTGGGGCTCGTGACAAGCCGGGCATGTTGGATAAATATGGTAAAATGTTCTCATCACACCACCCTCAGAAGTAACTCGAGAATCTTATGAGCTATTTTCCCGTCATTCACAAAGAAACCGAGTTCATAATTTTTCACCATTCCCCCGAAGGTGGCATTTGCAGAGCCCATGAGAACATATCTTCCATCAGCGACAAGAACCTTGGCATGCAGCACTTTATCCTCAAGCATATGTATTGTTAGATAACTGTATGTTTCCTCAAGATCAATCAGTTTCTCAATTGTGTCTCTGTCATATGAGTTCAGTGGTGCATAAATAAATATGGTGGCAGACACCCCTCTCTCAAGAGATCTCTGAATGTTGTGGACAATGTTCATATCTGAAATCATGTAAATGGTCATCACCAGTTCATTTTTCGCCCTGCCCATAATCTCAGCTGTGACTGATGAGAAAGATCTTACACCATAGCCTATCCATTTCTCTCCCGTAGCTACAATACTGAGCTCCTCTGGCATCTCAATCACCCAGAATGATATGCCTGTCCAGCCACCTGTTCCTGTGAGCACACGAGGTTTCTGAAATAAGAAGGCAACTGTGACAGGCTGCTCCATTAATTCTATCAGGTGTCTTTCTCACATCACTGCAGAGAGGGTCGTTGGAACAGAATTCCAGATTACTGACGGCCCTCTTCAAAATCTCATCAAATTTCCCAGCTGATTCCACCAGACCCCCCATACTGCCATCTTCTCCTGGAGATGTGGTGTAGATGAGAATACCACCATTTGTTCCATTCCGATCAACATATACTCTTTCTCTCAGAGAGGCCGACGAATATCCAGAATACAGAGAGAGAACCTTTATTATGGAGTGGGACAGGGTATGTAGCCAGACAAATAATGGCTGTTGCACTACATCGCCCCAGTAGGAGCCGAGAACCCCCTGCTCTGAAGGTGATGTCTCTACCGTCCATTCACAATATGCTGCTTTATCTTTTATTTCTGCGAACTCTTTATTGGAGAATGTTATAAATATTCCTTCTCCAATACCCTCAAATCCCGGATACCACCACTCTGATTCTCCTATCATCATTTTATTTATCCTGACCCCGGAAGAAACATATTTCTGTTCTTCTTCCCCCGCATCGGCAAGTGGGGTGTAAGGAATCCGGTAATAACCAAGCTGGGCAGTTATGGTTCTGATTCTGGGTACAGGGTATATATCCATATCTGGAAGAGGATCAACCCTCCCTAACGATGGTATCTTTGGGCCCATGCTGAAATTATCTGTGGGCCTCTTACCCGGTGCATTGAGTAAGGATTCAAATTCTTCGTAAATGAAATCCATGAGGCTTCTTTTCTCATCGTGCAGCCTGATGAAAAGATCGCAGAAAGCAGGAATACCATCTGTTTTTATAAACTCAGTTATTTTTTCAATGGCCTCTTCAGGGACTTTTCCTCCTAAATTTTCCCTTATTTTAGTCGTCAGCTCCTTTTCTTTTATTGTGCTCCCGTCACATACTTTCAGCAAATTCAAAACGGTTCCAATAATACCGGATATTAGCGGTATCTGAAGAATCTTAGAAATACTGGTGTCAAACTCCGGTATGGTGAGAAGAGTGATTGTTTCCGGAATGTGCAGAGAGGTTGATTGCCTCTGAATAACCTTCATTCTTTCACTGCATGTGGATTTGAAAGGCCTCTTGGGATGGGTATAGAATGGACCATAATCTGTTGCTGGTTCTTCCTTCTCTGGAAATCTTCCACTGCACTTAAAATTAGTCTGATAGATATCTCCCATGTTCGTCTTGTTGCCACACTTAGGGCATTTTATGGTAATATCTGAAAGTGATGACCCCCCTGCCTGCCATAAGAAATACTCTGGATTGCAGTGATTATCCTTTCCATGTACAGCCAGATTCCATGGAACCTCGTCAAGATGTCCGCTGGCGCAGGCTGCAACAAATCTAACAGCTGAGGAGTCGTCATCGGTGTGGCAGATAGGACAGCCTCTGTTAGATTTGTAAAGAATGGGGTCATGTTCTCCTTTTCTTCCGTAGCATATCCTCCATGTGGGAAAAATCTGGGTTCGATAGATTCCTGTCATTTCAGAATATCCAAGAGATGCATTTGATGGAAGAGAAAATATTCTGGATTCCTGCCCGGTCATATTTTTAAGGGCTATCCTGAGTCTGCTATCGGTTATCTCAAATTTCTTAAAAAGTTCCTGACTGAAAAGCCGTTTATCCAGCCCTTTCTCAATTGCAGGTATAAGACGGGGGCCGTTCCTGCTTTCAATTATTGTTCCAGGCCCGTATGTAAGTACAAACTGGGATCTTCTTATGTGCTGCACATCCTTCTTCATTTTCACACCTCGAATCCTGTAGTTTCCTCAACCTCACGGAGAGATTGCGGAGCATCTTTATAGACGACTTTAAGTCCAGCCTTTTCATGCTGTGGATCCCCAAGAACAACATTTTTCTCAGGTTTTCTGAACTGACTGTATTCAACAAAGACGATCTCATCGTTCACAGAATATGCCATGTTTTCCCATGCATTTATCACTCCTTCAAAATCTCTGATTTTTGCATCCGCTTGATCTTCCGCAATAAAATTCAGTCGGGGCAGGAGTACTGTTTCTTTAAATGTGTTAATATCTGTTTCAGAGCCACTATTGAGAATCACCGTTCCATCCTTCTCATACCATTTAACAGATGGATTCTGCATATTCCGGAGAAACGAAACCATAGAGGGACCGGAGGCTCTGGCGAGGCAACCATCGGAGTATGGTGAAACAGCGGAGGGTTCAACATCCATGTGTATTCTGTGGTGATATGCTGGAAACATTTCATAATGACTCAGGTCACGGGGCCTGCCAGCTCTCAGGAAGGTGATAACCAGTCCACCATGAGTGCGGCCCACTCTCCCAGTTGCCTGTATGTACTGAGAGGTAGTTTTTGGCTGACCGTTAACCACCATCAGAGACAGGTGAGGGATGTCGACACCTGTGCCAAACATTGATGTCGTAAATATCGCATCGGGATTCTCGTCAAATTGCCTCTGCCCTCCTTTCTCCAGATCATCAAGTATCTGGGGGATATCTGTTGAATTAATCCTGCTCGACAGTTCCACCACCCCGTCTGGCTCCAGCATTCTTGTATTTCCCTCAGAGATATGTTTCAGCCATTCCACAATGTCCTCCCGATAGAGTGCTATCCCGCCACCCAGTTCTCTGATAGCATTGAAATAGCCGACAATGGTCCAGAAGTACTTTACATCTGCATCAGACCTGAGATCATAGGATGTTTTCAGAAGTCGGGACCAGATTCTAATGACTGGAGTATGAGGCCCCATACCCGGCGAGTATATCCCCATATAGATTCTCCCCTTTTTTTCTTCATCCCAGCTCTCATCCCAGTCGGGATATTTTACAAAAAAAGTGTTATCCAAGTCAAGGCCATGTGGTGGAAACTGGAATAATTTCCTTGCAAACAGTTGCCTGACCTGATAGTCCGCCTCCTTAATCGTTGCTGTTGCAGCAATATATTTTGGTTTGCCACCGGCGGTTTTCATCAATCCATCCACAATGTTTTCGTAGAGACCATACATACTTCCGAGAGGACCGTTTATCAGATGGAGTTCGTCCTGCACAATTAAATCAGGAGGCGAAAAAGGTTTAAGCTCAAGGTTAAAAGCATCTCTTTTGGCTTCGGTAGTCCCCTTTTCTGGAAAGAGCCCGTTTCTGTAATACCCATAGAAAGCGTTGTATCCACTGACATTTCCAAAAATTGATGCGGCTCTTGGCTCGAATGCCAGTCTTGCGATCTTATCAGCTGTGGCGATTATGATTGTGGGGCATCTGTGATATATCTGCTCGTCAACTGTGTAGGCGGGAACTGGCATTCTGGAGCCAGAAAGAAATGGAGTTTCAACTTTTCTGTGGGCATATCCATCTGGAAATTTTTCATCATCTCCGTCATCTGGGCTGAGCGGGACTCCTTCTGTGTATGTTATATCATTGTTCAGCCCGCATGAAGGGTTGGGGCAGTAAATTTCAAAGTCTATTGGATCATTTTTATTTTTACGCTTTCCAGGCTCTTTTCCGATTCCGAAATATCCGGGCCTTGAAGCCGTAAACGATGCAATTTCCACGGGTGTCAGATCCGTTATCTTATGCCAGATATCTTCGATATCTCCCGCAGTAAGCTTTTTGCCGGCCTCTAAACTTACAGTTAGGGTCATGTATTCCGGGGAATGTCTCTCGTTTGAGAATTTGACCTCTTTCAGGTAATCTATTTCGTCAATGTGAGCCATTATCTCATTCTGAATATCTGCTGGTCTTCCCGGGGATTTAACCACCAGATGCAGCGTGTTTTTTCCTGCCGGAAGACCAGATTTTGGAACTGCAAGCCAGGAATCGCAGACGGGGCACCTTAACACCTGTGCGGGCTCTCCATCAGCCACTTTTTTTCCATACCTGTCCTTTTTCCCCGTGAGCGCATCTATAGCACCGCCATCTTTGCGGAGATGGTTGGGGGATACTGCCCCTCCAACCCACATTCCTGCGGAAAAACGGGTTGAACCATAAATCCAATCACCCTCAATCTCACAGTCAATAGGCCTCCAGCCTGTTCCTTTCTCAGTTCTCATAACCCTCAGATATTCCGCTGCCGTCACCATTCTCAGTGTTCTCCTGAACTGCTGAATTGTCAAAATGCGCAGTGTGTAGCGTGTTATTACTGCGGTCCCTCCACCAGTGATGTCACCTGTATCATTCCCTCTGGCTTTCAATCTTCGAAATGCCATTGTAAACGCCATTAAACCGAGATACGCCTCCGTTTTTCCACCACCTGTTGGAATCCACAGCAGATCCACATAATCTCTGTAATCTGAGTTTTTGCTGGCAATGGATTCAATGCCCATGAGAATGAAAGCAAGCTGGAATGGTCTCCATTTTAGAATCTCAGAGTCGGACACTTCTCTTCCCTTCTTTTCCAGCTCCCATTTTTTCTGTAACCAGAGACTCCTGCTGGCAAAGCAGAAGGAGAGTCTCGCCTCCCTGTCATTTTTCAGAAGCTCCACACCTGCTTCCATTCTTCCGAGCAAGACTTTCTGCAGCTCAATAAGATTGGAGGCCGTATTTCTTTCGGTTCCATTGAATTCCGATAGTTCATCTTCGTTTCTTTCAATCCACCCTCTGTATGCTCTCAGAAGAGGGGACAGGTATTCCTCAACTCTCTCCTCGTGCCACATCTCTGAAAGCTTATACACAGAAAGTTCTGGAGATTCTTCAGAACTCAATTCTTCCCATTCAAGCAGAGGGGATGGAGTGGGATAGAGTGGAACGAATTCAGTCCTGATATCGGGGGATACAAACTCGGAGCACTCGACGAAATACTGGCCGTCAGGCCAGAGAGTATGGGCATTGAAATGGCCTGAATAGTCTATCTCTTTCCATATCGCAGAACACATGAATCCTCTTGCAAGAGCCGGTTTTTTTCTGTAAAGGAACTCAAAGACACTCCTTTTGTCGGCCTTATAATTCTGATATGCGGATGTTAGCTCCGTTCCATCTCCAAGTCTGATTCTTATGGATGGCTGGAATATGCTGGACTCTGTAAGGGGCTCCTCGTAGCATTTTTCTCCATACACCCTGAGAGCATTTACCAGAGTTATAAGGATGGTGGAATCTGAGCTGTTCTGAGGTATTTTCCTCATATGAAGCTCGATTTTTCCATCTTCCTCGTCATAAATGGAAAAGGTCTTTATTTCGCTGTCTAGGTGAATGTTTTTTATAATGTGATAATATGGCTTTCTTATCCATTTTTTTGAATCACCATCCTCCATTCTGATGTATCTTCCCCAGGTCACACAGATATCGAAGGATGGAGCCTCGCCTCTTACAATAAATGATATGCCAAAAGATTTGGGTCTTTCTTTTGGATTAAGCTCTGATGGTGTGAAAGCCATCAATTCCTCCTCAGTTTCGTCATCGTCTGCCGCACGATTCTCACCGATGGAAGAAGTTATCTCCGAGTCGGGATTCTCTACAGTTTTTTTGCAATACTTTGAGATTATGACACCAGTTATGTATTCTCTGACGGGATCTCCTTCAATCTCTTCCTCCACTCCACCTCTTGGGCCATATACATCTTTCAACATCTCTTCAATAAGCTCACTTCTCATTTATACCACCATCCCTTCGTAAAAGCAGCAACCATCTTTTATGGGACAGATTTGGCATCTTGGCTTATCCCCCGGGATACATATTGCAGCTGCAAAATCTATCATTGATAGCGAAAATTGCTTTGGCTCTCCATGGAGAACAAGGTCATGCATTATTTTCTCAAATTTCCTGCTTCTTCTGGATGAATCATTGACTTTGATCCCGAAAAAACGCCCGATAATCCTGACCGTGTTAACATCAAGGATAGCTGCAGGAAGATTATATCCAAAGCATAAGACTGCAGAGGAGATATAATGCCCGACGCCTGGGAGTTGCATGAGTCTTTCCCTGTCTGCAGGGAGAATACCGCCATATTTTTCAACGACCTCTTCTGCCATTTCATAGAAGAGTTTTGCTCTCCATCGAAGTCCGAGTGGGCGCAGCTCTGATTCTATAGTTTCTCTTCCTGCTAGAACAATCGATTTAAAATCTGGATACTTTTCCACAAACGCCCTGTAAAGCTCCTTCACCTGATCGGATTTTGTTCTGTGGAGCATAATCTCTGCGACCATTATTTTATAAACATCCTGCGTTTCTCTCCAAGGATATTTCCTCATATTTCTCTGTCCCCATAATGATATCCCACTCTGGATGTGGCTAATGGCCCTTCTGTATTCGTTTTCATCTTTGATGGGGTGTTTATAGCACATCATGCCGCCTCCAGCATTTTCTTCATTTCGATAGCGATTCTCTCTGACAGCAATGGAGGTACGGCGTTCCCAATCTGTCTGTACTGCGCTGTTCTTGGCCCCTCAAATTTGAAGTTATCCGGGAAAGACTGTATTCTTGCAGCTTCACGAACCGTAATAGACCTCGCCTGTCTGATATCTGGATGGATGAAGTAATGACCATCTTTCGAAATGTGAGCGGTGACAGTTTGTGCATAGGGAAGATCTGAAGCTACCACCTTAAAGCGGTCCTCGAAAACAGTCCGATTTTTATGAGTTTTGAGGTTTTCTGGGAGCTCGTTGTATTTAACTCTTCGTCGCTCTTTATCCCACACAGCGATGACATATCTGTATATTTCCCTGTCTCTTTCATTGTGTCTTCTGGCGACGTGATGGATTAAAACATCTTTTTTTGTTCTCAGCCTGTATCGGCGGAGATATGCTGTTATGGGCCCGTAATATGCCTGCACTCCATCCATCCCTTCACCTGGAGTTAATGGTGGCAGATCGCTCAAGATAGATGAAACCATATAGCCGTGGTTGACATTCTCAAATTCAGGATAGGTGAGTTGCATATCTTTTCTCCAGCCAATTATTATGATTCTTTTTCTCTTCTGCAGTACTCCAAAATCCGACGCATCGAGAATTCTTTCGTTTATATAGTATCCCAGTTTTCCAGCTCCAGAAACAAAATCCAGATAGGCTTTTCCTTTTATTGCAGTACGTATTCCGGGAACATTCTCAAAAACAAAGATAGATGGGGCAAATGTTTTAAGAAAAGAGAGGTATCTGATGAATAAATAGTTTCTGGGGTCTTTCTCTATCCTGTCACCAACCCTGCTGCGGCCGATGACAGAGTATGCCTGACAGGGGGGGCCACCTATTATGAGATCTATCTTCTTTACTTCCATAGCCTTCATTCTTTCCTTTATGTTCTTTATTATGACTTTTTCATTGTCCTCTCTTATTTCATAATTCAGAACACTTCCTGTATCTGTAAATTTATTTGCCTCTTCCAGCAACTGTTCTCTTGATATATCAGCCTTCAGGTATTCGTAATAGACATCTTCTCTATTATTTTCTCTGAGGGAATGATATGCTGCACGCGTCATGAGAGTCGTGGCTGCATAGGTGTCCTTTTCGATATGTGAAACAAATCGATACTTCTGCCTGAAAAATCCTTCAGACATCCCTCCAGCCCCAGCAAACATATCCAGCACGGTAAAGTCATTTCTCATGGAGTTGACCTCCACATTTCCACAGGATTGGAAGACGGACCAGATATTATGGCCAGCTCATCACCTGCACAGTTCCACAACTCAATTCTCATCAGATAGATAATAAGCACTTCACTTAAAAACCTTTTCCCTGTCCTGAATAAAACTTATGTGTTCTCTTTATCTCTTGCTAAGGCCTTACGCGTGGTCTCCAATGCTTTGGGGGGTAAATAATTTGTCGCATGTTCTTTTCCTCACTTCTTTTCTATTATTCCCTAAACCTCGAGCATCTGGATATATTGACAGAATGCCTGTTTTTCTCAGGATGCTTTTGGCGTTGCCCCTATTTCTTCCCTGCTGAAACTTGTAAAAAAATTTAAATAGTGCTTCTCTATTCTATTCCAAAAAGGGGGAGTTTAACTTGCCTTTGGAATCGCAAAATATGTATGAGGGAGAAAAAAGTAGAACAGAATTCAGACGCCGTTATGCGGGAGTTAAGAGGAGTATAATTTTCTTCGCGGTTGCATCCGTAATCCTTATGCTTCTGACGAACTTCGCTGGGGCCGTACAGAATGAAGCCGATATCACTATCGATGTTGGTGAACTGCCCAGTAAAGTATACACATGGGATAATGGATTTTCTCAGACCGTATCGCTGACCTTTACCAACATAACCGGAGCGGGTCCTGTTCTTGTGAAGTTCACGAGTGATGCGGAGAAGGAGGACTTTGAGTTCTTCAATTACACCGGACTTTGCACAGGGGCCAATTATTTTATCGTTCCTCTTGATGTTTCCGATAACAACATCACGCATTCCTTCTATACCGTTCCTGATCTCGAAATGCGCGTATTCGGCATCGATCGAGGTGAGCCTTATTATGTCGATGATAATTCTGTCATCCATGGGGTGACCTATGAAGGGAGGTTTAACGGCTCCGGAATTGCCGATTATAACGGAGATTACTATCCGTTCGAAACCATATTCACGCTGAACAATGACGGTACGGAGCATTCCTTCAACCTCAGTGCAGATGGCGAAATGGCGTATTCCATTGTTGTTGACGGAGACATTGTGAAGTACGATGTTATAAACGATCTGTCATCCCCCTATGAACCGGTTTTCCCCACTCGCATACCTGCGGGGAACACCAGCATTATCCTGCGCTCCCCCGTCCCCACGGAATTCAACGTAACGCTTTCCGACGATACCTCGTCCATACCGGAAGAGACCTTCAGTGGCCTGTCCGACTGGCTTGAGCTCAAAAACATAAGAGTTACCGACTCGCCATCCAACTCGAGCCAGCCCTCTATTGTGGTGGATGATAACGATGTTATCCATGTCGTATGGACCGATGATCGCAATGGCACTCCCGCCATCTATTACACTAGGGGGATTGTCGATGGTAATGCTATCAACTGGTCCGTCCCGACTCAGATCACTCCGGATGGCTACAACTGCAGCATGCCCTACATTACCTATTCTCCAGTTTTCAAAAGCCTGCACCTTCTCTTTTCCAGATGCGATGGAAATCGTTCCTATCTTGGATACATGAATCGCAGTGAGGGAGATGAGAATTGGAGCGCAGTAAAGTGGCTCTATGACAGCTATGACACCCCCCTGGTTTCCGAAACAGATTTGGATCCCATCATATCTCCCGTTATGGCCATAGATGACAGCGGGAAGATTCATGTCGCTTTCAGTTACGGCACATACGATTTGAGATTATACACTGGCTTCTTTATAGACATATATCCGAACATTCAGGTGGCAAATGGCGGTGTGGCCTATCTGAACAGTACCGATGATGGTAACACATGGAGTTCGGTCAGGAGAATCAGTGATGAACTGGGATGGACGACACAGCCGGTTTCCATTGCGGATGGTGTGCTGTATCTCGCCTACCCATCTCTGTCGGAGGATGGGAGGGATGTTGTCGTTGACATCAATGTAAGTGAGGATAGCGGCAGCACATGGAGTTGCCTTGATGTAAAGCACAACAGCGGTTCTGACTGTATCTTCCCCGATCTTTTTGTTGGGCCCAGCCCGGGGGACAGAGCATCGCTTGTATGGAGCAGCAATGCCAGCGGTCGTTATGAAATTTTCAGAGAATACGATATCGGTGCCGGGAATGATGTTCAGCAGCTGCTCGTTTCTCACCCTGATGTGGATTGTATTCAGCCGAAAATCTCGGTGGATGCGGAGGACAACATGCATATGGTGTGGGAAGAGGTTTCTGGGTCCGGTCATTCCGTTCATTACAAGCGTTTCGATGCTGCCGGGAACAGTCTGACATACAAGACAGCCATATCCGATTCTCTCGCCAATAGCACACAGCCGCGAATATTCATCGACAAAAACGGAATCGCTCACTTTGTCTGGGTTGACTATAGAAATGGGGTTCCTGAGATATACTATGCCAGTACCGGTATTGCGGATCCGGAAGTGGCGGACTTATCCGTTTCAACGGATGATGGAACGATTACATCGGGGGATGATGTGGAGATCTCGGCAACTCTTGTAAACTCCGGCGATTCCGATGCGGAGAATGTTTCAGCCGATGTTTATGTGTTTTCTGAGCCGGAACTGATTAAGAGTATCCCTCTCGGAACTCTCAGGGCCGGAGAGAGCGTCAGCATAAATGCAACATGGAAGGCGGTCCCCGGTGAACACACGATCCTAATCGCTCTGGATAGGGATCACAATCTCTCCGACGGCGTCATATCCAGTTTTAAGAAGGAAATATTCGTTGATTCGGCGCCCGATGCAGTTATAGATGCATATCAGACTTTCAAAACCACGCTCATGTCAACAGGCAGTGCCCGGTATAGCGGAACCATGGATATTCTGGAAAATGGAGTCATCATTGATTCTCTGCAGATAGAGAAAACAGGATGTATGCCCTCATGGAACTCTTCCGTGTTCGACATGCATGTGGGCCGGAATTACTCGGCACTGTTTAACCTGAATGTGGAGAGCAGTGGAATCGCTGTTACCACCCTTTCTGTATCCACGGGAAACGGTTATGATGAGATCACCGAACATCGCTGCGTTTCTGGAGGGGATGTGGTTACATATGAAATTGATCTGAATGACATTCTTTCGGAGGTTTCGAGGTTTAACGGAACCTTTAGCTTTGATTCCTCTCTTTCCTCGGACCCGGATAATGACATACGCACGACTCTCTGGGGCTTTGAGGGAGATGTCTCAATTTCTCCGCAAACAACCCGTTCTTTTGGGAGCGGCCATCATAATATCTCGTTGACTGTTAGTGATTATCACGGCGCCCTTTCAACGGCATTTTTCGAATTCGATGTATATGGTTCTTCCTGTGGCCACTCCGGGAGGGCGTTCTCATCCGAATATGTAACTTCATCTGCCTTTGGATCCGAGGGTGAGGTTCATGCCACGCTGGTTAACGGGACGGGGACATTCTATGTTAACAATATTCTTGATGCTACGGAATGGGGAGAGAAAAACAATCTTTCCATCTGTTCGAACACATATCCCTCACTTGCGTTCGATAAGTGGAACGGTATGGTTTATGTTTCGTGGTTGAATCCCGGAGGATGTCATACATATGATGTTATGGTGAAGTCCTCCCCTGATTATGTTTCGTGGAGCGAAGAGAGGTCTATCGGAGAGCTGTACAGAAAGATGCCCGTTCGGACCTCTACGGAGATCACCGGGACTGGAGTCATGGTTTCTGTGTATTACATGCAGGGAATGAGTACCTATGAGACGGATCTGGACTACGATAGCGATGGTATATATGACCCTCAGGACCCTGCCCCGGGGGACTTTGATACCGCCAGTGATGTCGAGTTTTCCGGCGATACGGCCAACAGGACGGCGAGCGGAGATGTGGCGGTCAGTGTGGATTATCCTTCGGACGGGCCTACACCAACTATCGAGCAGGTTGTGCCTTCGGTGGAACTTAACGCCAGCACAGGGGAATACTACGATATTTCCATACAGAATTACAGCGGTGAATTCCGCGCCTTCATAAAGATAAAGTACAATGAGAGCGCTCTCCCATATCCGGAAGAGTATCTGAAGCTCTACTATTTCGATGGCACTTCTTGGCGCATATGCAAGAATCTCGTTTCTGGGGATGATACCGGAGTTAACACCGATGAAAACATAGTATGGGCGGTAGTCAGCCACTTTACCGAGTTCACTGCGGCCGATTCCACATCTGTCGATACGGATGGGGACTTGATTCCCGATTACTATGAAGCGGAGTATGGACTCGACTCTAATGTTGCAGATAGCACTAACGATGCCGACTCGGATGGGTTAAGCAATCTTCAGGAGTACTACTTTGACACTGATCCTACGAATCCGGATACCGATTCGGACGGCCTCTCGGATGGGTATGAGGTTTATAACAGCTTCTTTTTCGAGCAGATAAACATAAACAAGAAATTCTACTCTCCTCTGAACGCTTGGAAAATGGAACTCGGGAGCTTCCCTGCCGGGACCTATCATCTCACTTTCTCTGCATACGCATATATGAACGTCAGTTACATTGAAAGGATGGATAGTCCTTTCAAATTAAGTTACCTGACCGGGAATGCAACCAATGCGAGCATTTCCGACATATATCTAGGATACAGCAGTGGAACTCCTGCTCTCGATGATTCCTTCGAGAGGCTGGATTTTAGCTTCTCCGGGAACATGGTCCTTAACGAGCCGGACGGTTTATACCTCTCACTTATCCCTAAGAACGGAACATTCTCAGAACCCGGCAGATTCTACATATTTGTCGATGAACTGAAAATCGAGAAGCAGTCACTGGATCCTAAAAATAAGGACAGCGACGGAGATATGATTATAGATAGCGCTGAGGTCTCCGTTGGTACCACTCCGGCAAGCTGTGATGCTGACAATGATAACATCTGGGATGGGGCCGAGATAATTTACTGGACCACCACGGGAAATCTGAGGGTTCAGGATGCGTATCGGAGATGCACGGAAGCGGACTACGACAGCGATAACCTCACCGATGGTATGGAGATTATGCTGAACACCCTTCCCACCATTGCAGATCCTGACAATGATGGACTGAGCGACTTTGACGAAGCAGGTCAGTATGTGCCGATTTTCCATTTCACTCCCGCTTCTTCGGTTGATTTCACAGTGGATGAAGAAGGAGAGTACGCAGTAAAACTTACACTGACCGAACGCCTAACATATACGGTTTCCACTGCTGATTATTCAACATATGCTTCGGTTCTGATGGCAAAGAACCCAAACAAAGAAATAGCAAGAGTGGAGGCCAATTCCGTCTTTTCGAACTCGTTCAGCATGACACTGACTTCCATTGAGGACGGAAGCACCGTGGGAGTTGCAAAAATAACGGATTGCGCTGTCAGTTCACTCTATTCTGCGGGTGCATCGTCATCCACATGGACGAGCACGGACGCTCGTTTTCTCAGCGCTTATGCGACGCTTGAGCCGGGCACTTATGAAATAAATCTGAATAATAACGGTCTTGATCTCTCTCTTGAGGATATAACCGTTTCCAAAAGATGGCTTGATCCCTTTGACCCTGATGTGGACAATGACGGCCTCAACGATGGCGCTGAGACCGCTCTTGGAAGCAATCCGTGGAGTGTCGACAGCGATATGGACGGTATTATTGACGGTGCGGAGGTCGGATTCGATCAGAGGCTGGACTCCGGTGATACCAGTCCTGCAAAGGCGGACACCGATGGTGACGGACTATGGGATGGGCATACTTTAACAGTTGACGGTGTTGAGCACATCGGTGAACTTAATTGCAACACCTCGCCCACAGATCCAGATACGGACGGCGACGGGCTTTATGATGGCTGGGTGGATGCGAACGGGAATGGCATCTATGACGCCGATGAGATGAAAGGAGAACTGGGTGACTCCAGCGGTAGCGGTAGCTGGGGAACATCGCCGATAAATGAAGATACCGATTCGGATACCATGCCCGATGGCTGGGAGGTTTCTTACGGACTTGACCCTACGGACGGACTTGATGCCGCACTGGACATTGATGCGGACAATCTCAGCAACGCACAGGAGTATACGGTTGGGACCAGCCCACTGGATTCTGATTCCGATGATGATGGGATTTCGGATAAGGCAGAGATTACAGGCGTCTGGTTCAGGACGAATGTGGACGAAGGCGCCGTTTCTTCTGCAAATTATGGCAACCATGAGGACTGGATTATAATCTCACGATCTTTTGCTAGTGCTAACTACTCATACGTGGAATCGGTGACTTCTTCAGATTCGAGCTATGCTGAGCTGATAAATGATACAAGAAAGATATCTCTTGTGGATTATGAAGACGGCGGCAGACTGATGCTGGAGTGGCAGGGTGCTGGGGTTGAAGGTACTCTTGTCTCACAGTCGCAGGAACAGAGCACAACTTCCGTTCACGGGATAACCTTTGCTCAGTCCTTTATTTCAGGGGCTTCAACCTCCGCTCTCAGCAGTGTCCGTCTGAAGCTCGAAAATAATCTGACGGAGCAGAACGCCTCTATATCCGTGGAGGTACATGAAGACAGGCTTGGCCTGCCCTCGGAAAGTGTTCTCTCCTCCGGAAGTATCTCTATTGGGAATGCTACCGATATTACAGTTCCAGTGTCCCCCTGTATTCTGGAAGGCAACACGACATACTGGCTCGTCATTTCATTCGCCGGACTCAACACCACATCCGGTTTATATCTCAATACGACAGAGGGCAGTTCATATACAGACGGTGAGCTGTTCGAGAGGCAGTCCTTTTCGACGCAGTGGCAGGCCACCGGTCTTGACCTCTTCTTTGAGATAAGTGGGTTTGCTGCCATAGAGTATCCCAGCCTTCTCCTCCAGAAAGGAAGTTCCGGGACATGGATAGTTTTCAACAGAACATCGGATGTTAATCCGATAGATGCGCCCGGAAGCGGTTACCACGGTAAGGAGCTCTACTCCGGCACGGATCCCCTGCTCAATGACACGGACTCGGACGGACTTCTCGACGGGGAGGAATTGTCGCTGGAATTGAATCCGAATGATATGGATACCGATGGTGACGGCCTCTCCGACGGAGAAGAGGTGGATTATGACCTTGACTCGGATGGAGACGGATCCATAAATGCCAACGATTCCGATTCGGATAACGACGGTATAATGGACGGTCTCGAAATACTGTGGTATAAGGACACGGATAATGATGGACTTGCAAATATGATTGACACGGATTCCGACGGTGACGGACTGACTGACGGAATAAGCGATGCGGGAACTGGAGAGGACCTGAACTGTAACGGAAGAGTTGAGGTGGGCGAGACCAGTCCGATTGATGCGGATTCCGATAACGACGGTGTCACTGATTGGGATGAGCAGACTCTGGTCCCCTTCGGCTCGGATAGCGACAATGACGGAATAATAAACGCTCAGGACAGAGACAGCGATAACGACGGCGTGGTGGATGGAAACGAGGCAAAGGTTGTCTTCAGGACGAACGCCGAATACGACAGCAATGGCATTGCTACCTTCAATGAGAGCACATGGGTGCTCGTGGGTAGCTTCGCTGGTTTTTCTTTTGGGTATTATTCATGGTCTGCCTCGGTGAACTCCCCCATTATGTTCGAGCATTCTGTTCTGCTCTATTGCCAGTGGGATGGACTCGTAGATATTGATTCCATCGCAAACGCACGATTCGTGGGAACAACAATCCATGGCGAAGAGGTCTATTATGCGAGTGATGGGTATTATATCGTCCAGAACGATGCGGACTCCACCACCCATCATTTTGTCCGCACGACTAAACCCGCTGATATTCCTGAGACCAATCATCCAATAATCTCCTTCTCAAAAAATATGCAGGAAACGCTTTTATACCCAGATTTTGATAACGACGAGATCCTAAATATTTTTGATAACGACAGCGACAACGATGGCATAATTGATGGAGATGAAGACATAAACGATAACGGGGTTGTCGACAGGAATGAAACCAGCCCTTACCTTTACGACACGGATCATGATGCTCTTTTCGATCTGGCAGAGGTAGAAAACGGAACAGATCCTCTTGATATGGATACCGACGACGACGGCATCCTAGATGGCAAGGAACTGATAAGTGGTCTTAATCCTCTTGATTTTGATACTGATGGTGATGGGTTATCCGATGGTTTGGAGACTGGAGTGATATATCTGTCCGAGGACACTGATCTTGATATATTTATTCAAGACACTGATCCCTCAACAACTACCGACCCGTTAAATCCAGATACCGATGGTGACGGGCTCTATGACGGTTATCAGATCTTCTCTCCCGGTGTGTACAGCTGGCTTGGCCTGAGGAAAGACATTCGTATCGGAGAGGATATTGACTGCAACGGACGGGTTGACGAGAATGAAACTGATCCGAATATCGCTGACACCGACGACGATAGCATCGATGATTTTCATGATTTCCTTCTGTTAAATGCTCTGAACGAGACCGGAGACTTTGACGGTGACGGATTGATTGATGCCGATGAGCTTCTGATTTATCATTCCGACCCGACTCTTGCCGATACCGATGGGGACGGTACGGATGATTATCAGGAGTTTCTTCAGGGAACCAATATGACGGACATCGACACGGATGATGACGGTCTCCTTGACGGAACTGCAACGGTATATTCCATATCTGATCCCTCTCCCCCGTCTCTCTCCTCCACATCCATTGATCTGAACGATTATTTCAGGGAGAGTCAGGTCGGGACCAGCCCGACTCATTCTGACACGGACGGTGATGGTCTCTGGGATGGATTGGAAGTAGGGCTTGACAGCAGTCTTATAATCACCGACGCCATGGCATCCACAATGTATTCTTACGAGTCATTCTCCGTATTTGGGATTGTTATAAATGGGACGGATCTTTCGGCTTTTAAAGGAGATGCGGATCCGGATACACACACCAACCCCCTCAAAAAAGATACGGATGGCGACGGGCTTCCGGACGGAGGGGTAGATATGAATGGGGACAAGGTTCTCCAGCCGTGGGAAGGAGAGGACTTTAACTGCAACGGAAAGACGGATACAGCAAACGGTGTTGTGGAAACCTCTCCCCTGCTGTCGGATAGCGATGGTGATGACCTGAAGGATTCTCTGGAGGTGAGGGAAGATACATACTGGTTTTCATGCAGTGAAAGTGTTGTAAATCTTACACTAAATCATCTTTCGCCTGATAATTATACAGTAAGAGCTCTTGTCAGGGCCAATAATCCCGGGCTCGTTGAACTTACCTCTCCGGTCGCGTCCTCCAAACCCACTCTTCCCGGGCTTTCATGGGTAACCCTGGATAATCTTACTCTTGATGGGAATGTTGAGCTGTCTCTGCAAACAGATGGTGGTGATTCCGAAATACTGAAGGTCTTGCTTACTCCTGCAATTCCTTCTGAAGAAATCCTTCTGGATAACATCCCTTCCAATTACTCTGCAAACATTGTTATCCCGGACAATGCTTTTGTGGAAAACGCTGAGCTGAAATTGGTTGCATCGGATTTGGATATTGGTCCTTCAATTCAGCTGTCTGACGATGTGGAACAGTCCAATAACTGTCTGGTATTTCAGAATGCACATTACCCCCTGATTAGCGAGAATGACGATAGTCTGGCCCTCACCACTGCCGTTTCTGTGGAGGCGTGGATGAAGGCCGACGAGAGCTCCGGCGGCGCCATTATTGGAAAGGGAAAAGGAGGGATACTCGACAGTTATGATTATGCCCTCCGGTTCAGGGATATTAATGGATGGGTGGGCTTCACCATAGTGGGTGCGGGTGGAAATGAGGATAGTGTCAGCATCTCGACGGATACCCTATCGCGCTGGGATGACGGAGAATGGCATCACTATGTGGGAACATTCGATAGAGGTATGCTGAAACTTTACATTGATGGAGTTCTGGTGAGTTATAAAGAAACGGCTATCAGTGAGATTCGCGACAGTGGTGACATATTGCAAATTGGACCGTCTCCTCTCAGGGGACTTGAGGGGTGTATGGATGAGGTGAGGATACTGGACAGGCCATTAACTCCTGATGAAGTACAGGACGACTATCTTTCCTATCGCTACTCTCCGGCAAGAAGCGGTGTCGTGGCATGGTATCACTTTGGCAATGCTATCGAAAATGTGACCCTGTCCATAGGAAATACATCCGTTCCTGCGTGGAGCTCACAGGGGTATCTGACAAACGCTGCTACCATAAAGGATATGGAAGATTACTTCAATTACTACCGCCTGAGTAATAACAGCGTTCCGCTTATACTGAGCTCGGAGTACAGCACACGGATCTCCGGGCTTGACATTCTGCTGACTTTTTCCGCTCTTATCAGTGATCCGACGATGGTTGATAGCGATATGGATGGCTTGCGGGATGGAGAGGAACTTCTGGGGTATAAAACCAATCCCCTGTCCAATGACACGGATAACGACATGCTGAATGATTCCCTTGAAATTAAGTATGGAAATGTAGGGTATGGCACGAACCCTGCTCTGCGCGATACAGATCATGACGGACTCTGGGACGGTTTCTACGACGCAAACGGGAACGGAGTATTCGACCCGTTAACGGAAAGCGGTGAGGATGTAAACTGCAATTATGCGAAGGACTGGAACGAGACCGATCCGCGTGCTCCAGATACGGATTATGACGGTTTGCTGGATGGTATCGAAAGTATTCCCGGTATAATCTGGGTGGAAGCCGAGAATCTGAGTGCCGATGCAAGCACAATAGTCTCCGAAAGCGCTGCGTTCGGAGAGAATGCCCATGTGGGAAGCATCAGCCATAACTTCAATGTGCCCGACGGAACCTACTCCCTCTTTGTGAGGGCAAGATATACGGCCAGCTCCGAGACAAGCATTGAAGAAGAGTATAACAGTACAGACCCGACGGATTTTGAGACCACCATAAACATAGATCACCCCATGATTGTCAGCTTTGACTACAACTTTTCTATGTCCCAGAACATCCAGAGCCTTCAGGTATTTTCCCTTACAAACGGTAACACGGGGCAGGTATATGAAATTTCACAAAGCGGCGGGATCCTGAGCGTTGGTGGAATAGATATCTTCAAACTACCTCAGGACAGATGGTATCGCTTTTCCCTGCGTTTTGAAAAAGATGCAGATGGGGAGATTATCCAGAGGACTCTCATAGACGGAGCAACGGTCTTCGAGGGCAATGTGGGAATCGCAGGTTCCTTCTCAATGAAGCTCGGGCTGGGGAACGGTGATGCGAAATGGCGGAACATTAAGGAAATTCATGCCCCTTACATCAAGTTGAACGGTGGCGAGGAGAAGCTTCTCTCCGGAAGCTACACATGGGTCCCGTTCGGAGGCCAGACTGCTGTCTCTGCAGGTCTGTCTGTAACACTGGATACCCTTTCAGAAGGCAACCCCTCTGCCGACGTTTACATCGATAGAATTGCTCTGGTCGGATTCCATCCAATTCCCACATACCTGCCTGTGCCGAATGCAGTTAGGGACGATTCCGGAAATAATAATAACGGGACTTTTAATGGTGTTAATGTGGTTGGCACCGGGCTCGATCCATGTGGTCTTTCCGTCGAGTTCGGGGGCGGTTATGATGAGATTGATATACCAGATTCTCCCAGTCTCGAGTTCGCCTCCGGAGTTACAGTTGAGGCCTGGATTCATCTCCCGGAGGACTATTCCAGCAGTTACAACCATATAATAGTTTCGAAGGCGCAGGAGTGGTATCTCTCCATCTCTCAGCAGAAAGTCCTCTTTGTTCTGTGGGCGAATGGTGTTGAGAATTATATAGAGGGTAGTTCAATAGTCTCCGGTGGAACATGGCATCATGTCGCCGCTACATGGAATGAAACGACCAAACAATACTGTACCTACCTTGATGGGCAGATAGATGCAGAGGGAACTCTGGGGGGGCTGAGTATGAGTACATCGCAATTCGATCTGATTCTGGGAGCAGATCCGTATGATGGTATTACCTCCAGATTCGTGGGTCGGATGGATGAAATACGCATTCTTAACCGCCCGCTTACTGCAAACGAGATTTCTCAGGATTATGATACACAGGGATATTACCCGGAAAGAACAGGAAGCGTAGCATGGTATCACTTTGAGGATAATCTGCTGACATTTAGCTCTGGCGGTGATCAGGTAATGAGTCTGAAAATCCCGATAAGAACCGGAGATGGCATTCCGCTGTATGTCACTCGTGCATTCTTCGATATTACCCCCGGTGCCGTGAGCGGAAGTTATCCGAATAATCCCTTTATGAATGTAGGAATTGACAGCCGGGTCGGCCTGTCCATAGATGAGACATCACTCGCCAACGGTCTGTATGAGCCGGACGGAAAACAGTGCCTTCCTGATTGGAGCTATGCACTGACTTTTGACGCAGATGCAGGGACGCAGAGAACAAACGATCTGGCAGGAGCAATCAACACCTATCTTTTCAATCACACCAGCGATATTACTGCGAAAGACGGATATGTCATCGTTCCGCTAGTCTTCCACTCCGATACTCCCGGACAGCTTGCAATCTCCAACCTGACGATAGAGTTTGCCCCCGTATTCATGGACCCGCTCTCAAAAGACACGGATGGGGATGGCCTTTCCGACGGTGCGGAAAGGAATGTATTTATCACCTCTCCGATAATCATAGACTCTGACAACGACGGAATAGCGGATTCCATTGAACCTGTTTCAGCCCTTGACATAAATCCGGCGGACAGCGACACGGAGAACGACCAGCAGGTGGACGGAACCGAGGTGAGGGTGATATTCAGGACCAACGCGGAAGATGCTGACGGGGATGGCTTTGCATACGACGAGGCCGACACATGGATTGCCGTGCCAGACTTTGAAAAACTCGCTGCTTCGGAGTTCAAGGACGGGAGTTACCCATACGGGGCATGGGTGCCGGTGAATGGAATCTATGAACTCAATGGCTATTCTCTGGATACATCTCTGGCACCTGCGGTTGATCAGGAGCAAACGGATATAGATGGCGGATCTTACAGCACCACTGGGTATCTCGCTCAGGAATTCTTCCCCTATGCAAACAGGCTTTCATATGTGGATATTATGGTGGATGATGGTGGGCAGGATATTTCGGGAGAATTAGCAATTGGTGTTAGAAACAGTTTGAATGAACCGGAAACTTTCGGAGCATATTATGTTGAAGAGGTAGCTCCCGGTAGATATCGCGCCTATTTTGACGACCCACCACTCGAGCTATTTGAGAAAACTGCAGTGGAAAGCGGAGCTTATAAGTGTCTGGCATCTGGGGATTTCGATGGTGATGGGTGGACAGATATTGCAGCTGGCACGATCGGACAGAATTATCTCTTTCTGAACAACGGGGACGGCACATTCACGAAATTAAACAGATTCGGTACCGGAAACACACAGGCAATGGCCGCTGATGACTATGATGGCGACGGCGATGTGGATCTTGCCGTGGGGAATCTGGGTACAAGCTACATATATCGAAATGATGGGAGTGGTGGATTCGAAAAGATAGAAATTCCGGTCTATGAACCCACAACATACATTAACTGGTTTAATGCGAATGGCGATGGAAATGCAGATATTGCAATTGGAGACCGCCTAGTTGATTTCTTCCATCATGAGGGATTCACGAGCAATCCTTTTACGGCCAGCCCTGCGTGGACCCGTGTTCCGAGCGATAAGGTCTGGTGGGAGCAGAGTAGCAACAGCGTATTTCTAACAACAGATATCTATCATGCGGACTCTAAACCTAATGCGGTTAGCGATTCGAATTATGCAGAGGCAACCACTCCATCGTTCGATCTGTCATCGAAGAAGGCTCCCACGCTGGTGGTAAATTGGAGTATGGCTGGCTCTTATGGAACCAGCGCATACAATTACGCCCTTATTAACTATCTAGATGCCAGTAATACATGGAAGACCCTTGCCAACTCTAGCTGGATTGATGCCAGTGTTCTCCAGAGTGAAACACTATCCATTCCTCTCCCTCAAGATGCTTTGTGGGACGGAGTAAAGTTCCAGTTTAAGGTGTATGCGGGAATTCATAATGCAATCACGGAAACAAGCGCCAGTATTACGGTGGAGATAAACTCTGTGGATATATATGACACTCTTCTTGAATTTTCCAGTAGTCCCATATGCGTGGCCTCTGGGGATTACGACGCTGATGGTGATATGGATCTGGCTATTGGGAATGACGGGCAGAACTATCTCTACATAAATGATGGCAGCGGTACATTTACCCAGGTAGCTGAGTTCGGCATGGGATATACGATGGATCTTGCCTGGCTTGACTATGACAGTGATGGCGATATGGATCTGGTCGTTGCAACCAATGACGACAATGCTCTTTACATAAACAATGGTGATACTACATTCAGCAAACAGGCTGAATTTTTGACACCGGGAGTAACGCATCATTTATCGGTGGGGGATTATAACGGCGATGGTGATCCTGATGTCCTCGCTCTGAGCGATGTAGGCTCGGATCTCTATGAGAACAATAATGACGGTACATTTACCTGCCGCGAAGGGCTCTTTGATCGGTCATATGATTCAGTGTCCGAATGGCTTGACATGGATAACGATGGATATCTTGAGATGGCTTACTCAGACTGGCGGGGTCTAGTTAACTACAAATATAACTCATACTGGATAGTGGCTGAAAACCTTGGCTCATTCGGTTGGTATCACTCGGTTGCAGCCGATGCATATAGTGGGAATGCTGTGCGAATTGAAGACACCGAAGAAGTATTGCCTACGGATCTTGCGTTTAAAACCTATTGTGTGTGGGAAAATGCGGATAAAGTAGCATTCCAGACTCCAGAAGGCTACACCCTGCTGTACGCAGAAGACGGGCAGGCAAGGATTCTGATTCTGAAGGAGAACAATCACTACTTCTACTTTACTCCCTCTGCCGACGGTCTTCTTTCACGCTATCCCCTCCTCAATTATGCACTTGCGAATCAGGAGGTTTACCGCAATTCTGCCTCTACTGCCGATCAGGATATGGACGGCCTCATTGATGGCTTTGAGGACTCTTACGGGTGTAGCGAGACCGACTTTGACTCGGACGACGACGGCCTCGGCGACGGTTATGAGGTATACATCTCTCATACCGATCCGACGAATCCTGATACAGATGGCGACGGCATATGGGACGGTGTGGAGCTAGGCATAGGGGAAAGAGCTCTTGTCCGTGCATTCTGGAACCCGGCAACCAATAGATTCATTATGGCCACCGAAGGAACTCCGATGTTCGACCATGACCCCATGACCACCACTGACCCTCTGGATAAAGATACCGACGATGATGGTCTCTCTGATGGTGCGGAAGACCTCAACTGCGACGGAAGACAGGACACGGGTGAAACGGACCCGCTGAACCCTGACACTGACTCGGACGGCCTCTTCGACGGAACGGAGAGGTCCCGTACTGCCCCCATTTCGCCGGAGAGCATTAAGTCCGGAGACTGGTTCTATTACATTAAGGGAACGGCCCTTGGCGCGGGGCACTTCATTGCAGATGCTGATCCGGCTACATCCACTCAGCCTCTGAACCAGGACTCGGACGGAGACGGCCTGCTAGACGGCGCGGAGGATGTGAACAGGAACGGAATGATCGATAAGGACAGCAGCAGCCGTCCCATCGAGACCGATCCCAATGCCGGAGACTCGGATGGAGACGGTCTCTATGACGGCTACACTATCAACGGTCACACCGGGGAATTAACCATCGGCACGGACCCACTGAATGTAGACACTGACGGCGACGGCCTCTACGACGGCTACAACATCAACGGTCACATCGGTGAACTGAGCCTCGGAACCGACCCGCTGAATGTAGATACTGATGGGGATGGCCTGTGGGACGGATATAATATTACGGACTCGTCCGGTGCTGTGATACACATCGGCGAACTGAGCGTAGGGACCGATCCGCTCGATACGGATTCCGACCATGATGGCCTCTCCGACTACTATGAGGTATTAAACTTCGGGTTTGGTGACACAGATGGCGACGGATTGCTCCCAGCTCTCGATAGTGATTCGGATGGCGACAACCTTCCTGACGGCGACGAGGTTCTCATACTAGGAACCGACCCGCTTAATAAAGACACGGACGGAGACCAGCTCACCGACTACAGGGAGGTCACCGGCTGGATCGTCAGGCTCTACGGTGGTCCCGATAACACCATTATCTCATCCCTCGCTGTCCAGTCCAATCCTCTGATAAAGGACACGGACGGCGACGGCTGGAACGATTACGAGGAATGGTATCGCACCACATCTGGAGTGGTAGACTGGCAGAACCATACAACCGACCCCTCATCCCCGGACACGGACGGTGACGGCATCCCGGACACGGTTGATGCGAATCCCGTAAACGGAGATGCCGACGGCGATGGCCTCGGTGACGGAGTGGAGGATATAAACCATAACGGTGTCTGGGATCCGGGAGAGACGAATGCAACGAACCCGGACACAGATGAGGATGGCCTCTACGACGGCTACAGCATCAACGGCCATACCGGAGAACTGACCTTGGGGACCGACCCGCTGAGCGTCGATACGGATAATGACGGCCTGTGGGACGGCTATAATATTACGGATTCGTCCGGTGCTGTGATACACATCGGCGAGCTGAGCATAGGAACCGGCCCGCGGGACAGGGACACCGACAACGACGGCATAGACGACGGAACCGAGGGGACAGCCGACACTGACGGTGACGGAATGATCAACGCGCTGGATATCGATTCCGACGGTGACGGCCTCTTCGACGGCTGGAACGATACGAACGGGAACGGCATATACGACGACGGCGAGGGTTGGGGAGAGTACAACTACGGCACCGAACGCCTCATTGCCGATTCCGACGACGATAGCATAAACGACGGCATAGAGGTCCTTGTTCTCGGCACCGACCCGCTCGACAGCGACACGGACCACGACGGAATAGACGACGGTTCCGAGGCAAAGGTCATCTTCAGAACCAGTGCGAGGGGCGACGAGAACGGTACCTTTATTTACGATGAAGACAATAATGTATGGATTGCGGTGGCCCACAGGGCACAGACGGCCACCGCATGGGCGCTCTCGGCCTATTCATACACTGACAACTTCACCTACGGAATCAACGAGAGCGTTCCGATAACCGAGATAGGAAGGACCCCGGAGGGATATGTGATATCCATGAGCGGTGCAGGTGCAATTTCAATCATAAAGAACACGACTCTCGACTACACCACCGGAGAGTGGCAGATAACGCAGTACAACTTTACCGGTCAGGCCGTGAACCCGGTTACTGATACATCCCCTGTTCAGGATTTCGCTCTGAACAATCAGGAGTTATACGGCGGCCTATCTCCCACGAACAACGACACGGACGGGGACGGATTGTACGACGGCCCCGATATCTCCGCCGATTACGCTCTGGACGGCAAGGCCCATAAAGGAGAGATGACCGCAGGAACGAAACAGTTGAACCCCGACACCGACGGCGACAGCATAACTGACGGTCAGGAGGTCAACGGCTACGAACTCACATGGATGGAACCGTCGAAGGACGGCCCGATCCAGCACGGACCGGAAACATACACATCCGACCCTCTGGACGCGACGAATGACTGGAGAGATCTCGATCAGGACGGCATCTCCGACTACAACGAAACCCACTACGGCGAGGCCTACGGCTGGCTTGTCAGCTGGGCCAAGGACAGGAGCAAGGCCTACAAC
>Ga0190313_1000299_pt1 | contig 30606 bp, 27 predicted proteins | sample 4870071011_MG_FD_169989 | JGI IMG/M metagenome (GOLD analysis project Ga0190313, IMG submission 169989) | Hydrothermal vent sediment bacterial communities from Southern Trench, Guaymas Basin, Mexico - 4870-07-10-11_MG | ecosystem: Environmental > Aquatic > Marine > Hydrothermal vents > Sediment ... | reverse complement strand
CTCCTACCTGCACGGTCGTCGAGTCGGGTCATGGGAATACCCAGATATGCCCTATCTCCATGTATCCTATAAGGAATGCTGTTATAGCTTTGAATAGGGGAGGTGGGGCGGCTAACACGCTTACGATGGAGATTTTGAAGGATGCGGGCTATGGCGACCTAGCGAAGGAGGAGAGCCTAGTTAGGCTCGTCAAGGAGAGGATAGGGCTTATCCCGAGAGATTTAGACGAGGCGATACGCTATGCCAAGTCGAATATCGAGAAGGTGAGGGTGAAATTCAAAGTTCCGGGGACTAGGATAGTGATAGATCTAGGAGATCTATCATGGGCTAGATTCCTAATCGGCGAATACGTATTCAATCCAGGCCACGAGATATTCCAAAGCTATTTCGCTCGCGGAATGCCTAAGCCCAGCGATCTAAAGTTCGGAGATACCTATTTCTACGGGATGATGGATATGGCCGAGGCGATCATAACATCCATCGAGAAATGCTCGATAGAGCTTCAGCCGCACCTCTACTCGAAGGTCCTCCTCTCAGGAGGCAACTTTAGCTGGAATGCTCCACGAGAGCTCGAGGGAATCGCGGTAACAGCGGATCTCAAGCTAAGAGAGATGCTCCTCGAGAAGGGGATCGAAAACGTTGAGGTAGCGATAGTTGGGGATCCGAAGTATTCCGTCTGGAGGGGATGCATAGTCTACGGCTATGCCGTTCCCGTAGACTATAAGTGGAGATGGGAGAAGATGGAGGGATGGATGGATGTTGCGTAAGAGGCTAACCCCGGAAGATGTAATCTCGGCGATCTACGAGGAGGAGGGCTTCTACGAGGTAGAGAGGGGGAGCGATCCGGAATCGCTCTACACGAATAGGCTAATCCTATCCGACGGAAAGAGAGAGATAGTAATCAATATCCTTAGCGAGGACTCATTCGCAAACAAGGGGGCATTACAGGATATATTGCTGCACGCTGAAAAGCTCAAGTCGAAATTCGATGGAGTATGCATAGCAGTCCCGAGAAAATATATGAGGGCATTAGATGAAGACGTAATGTCTCTACACGGGTTCGGCCTAATAATCTACGATAACCTAGGAGCGGAGGAAGTGATCCCCCCGAGAATCCGGGAGAAAAGGAAGGCTGTCGAGAAAGCTCGGGACGAAGCTAAAATCGTGATCAAGGATAATCAGGAGATAGTTAGGCTTAGAAGCGAGATCTCAAGGCTCTTGAGGATCCTAGAAGAGGTTGAGGCGCGGCTAGATAGGCTTGAAAACGAGCAGAGGAGTCTCGCGAGAAAGCTGAGTAGGATCGAGGCAACAATCTCAAGATCCGGAGTGAAAGAGGAGCTTACAGAGTCGAGGGAGGTTGAGGCGGTGAGAGCTGTAGAGGCTAAGAAGGAGAATCTACCATCATATCTCCGCGATAACCCCTGGGTAGAGATACTCTCAAGGAGAGAATAGATCCTTGCCCAGATTGATATTCCTAGGAACGGGATCGATCCTACCTACACGAGATAGATTTTCATCCGGAATACTGCTGGAGAGGGGCAGAGAAGCGCTTCTGATGGATATTGGGCCTGGAATAATCGAGAAGCTTAGGAGGATATCCTTTGATCTTAAACGCATAAATCATATCCTCATAACCCATCTACATCTGGATCATGTAGCCGATCTTCTCCCATTCTTGAAGATAGCAAGCCTGCTAAAGAGGAGGATTAAGATCTATGGGCCGATAGGCATCGGCAAATGGCTAGACCTGATGATAACTGATCGAAGGATATTCGGATATCTCTCAGATCTCGGATGTCGAGAGCTTGTAGAGGTTCATGAGCTATGGGATAGCAGCCTAAGGCTGGATGACATAACCATTCGAGCGAAGCCTGTCGAGCATTTTAACGGAATAGCCTTTAGGATAGAGCTTGGAGACACCTCGATAACCTATTCTGGGGATACCTTGCCCGATCGACGGCTGATAGAGCTTGCGATAGGCTCGAAGATCCTAATACATGAATGCTCCTTTCCGGCGGGAATGCTTAAGGGCAAGCATACATCATCCGAAGACATCATCAAAATAGCGTTAGAGGTCAAACCGAGAATACTCATACTCGTCCACCTCTACCCCGAGATGGAGAAGAACCTCCCAGCCGTCTTAGCCCAGCTCTCAAAAACTCTCGGAATAAAGGTTTATGCTCCAAGAGACCTAGAGATTATCGAGATCTAGCCGAGAGGCTTGATAAGAGTTTTACTCGGAGAATAGCCGAGGCACATTTCCAAGAAACCTCTTTAAAGATCGAAAACCGCTAAAACCCTCGGCGGAGAGGGCTTGATTCTAAGCGATTTCGATCTATGGAATTATATCAAGAGCGGCAGGCTTAAGATAGAACCCTTTAGGAATGACATCGTAAGGGAGAATGGTCTCGATCTGAGGATCGGGAGGCAGATAGCTAGAATGAAGTCCATCGACAAAATCTTCGATACCCATAATAGTGATGTAAACGATTTTTACGAGATCGAGGAGGGCGATAGCTTCATAATAAGGCCGAGGGAGCACGTCCTACTCCACACCCTTGAATACATCAAGCTACCCATAGATTTGATGGGCTTTGTAAATCTCCGAAGTAGCTATGCTAGGATAGGCTTAAGCATACCGCCGACGATAATAGACGCGAACTTCGAGGGCGAATTGACTATAGAGCTTATAGGCGGAGAATTCCCGATAAAACTATACGCTGGAGATAGGTTCATTCACGTGGTCTTCGCTAAGCTTTCCTCAGCGGTCGAAAAACCCTACTCCGGGAAGTATCAAGGTCAGCGGGGAGTAAGGCTTCCATCATTCAAGGACTAGAAACGCTTTTATCCAGACAACGAGATACAGTAATCGGAGAAGCTTTGTGGATAAAGATGATCAGACCCGACGCCATACTCGTATGGAAAGATCCGGAAGTCTTGAGGAGGCTTAGATGGTATAGATCCGTAATGCTAAATGAGACCCCAGCTAAATTCCTCATAGTCAAATCGATAAAAGCGCCTCAAAATCTCAAGGATCTAAGCGAGGACGAGCTATGGAGGATACACGACGAGCTCCATAATGAAGCCGAAGAGCTCTTCAAGGAGTTTTTCGGAGCCGGCGTAGACGAGGAGAAGCTTAAGCCCGCATCGCCCTCATACCTCGATCTCAAGATAGAGCTTGCGAGGAGAATCTTAAGGAACTGTAGATTCTGCGAATGGAGATGCGGCGTAGATAGAACAGCCGGGCAGAAGGGGGTATGCAAGCTAACGGACAAAGCCTATATCGCATCGTTCTTCCACCATCATGGCGAGGAAGCCCCGCTTATAGGAACCGAGGGGCAGGGTGGATCGGGGACGATATTCTTCGTCTCATGCAATTTTAACTGCGTATTCTGCCAAAACTACGATATATCTCATCCGAGCGGAGCATTTGAGAGCGTTGGAATGGAGGTTAGCCCTGCTAAGCTAGCCCTGATAGCTAAAAGGCTTAGGCTGGATGGAGCTGCAAACATAAACTACGTCGGCGGCGATCCAACCCCGAATACCTGGATAATAATAGAGTCGTTAAAGTATCTCGACGTCAACACCCCCCTCCTATGGAATAGCAATATGTATCTAAGCATGGAGTCCATGAAGCTTCTCCTAGACCTGATCGATATATGGCTTCCAGACTTCAAGTATTGGAGCAACGAATGCGCCGCAAGGCTCTCGAACGTTCGCGGAAAACTAGGCTATAGGGAGGCGGCTACGAGAAACCACCTCCTAGCGGCCAGGCACGGCGATATGATAATCAGGCATCTAGTTCTTCCAAATCACCTAGAATGCGATACGAAGCCTATTCTAAAATGGATCGCGGAGAATATCGGCGATAAGGTTCTAGTCAATATAATGGAGCAGTATAGGCCGGAGTATCTAGTGGTGGCGAATCCAGAAAAGTACCCTGAGATAGCTAGGAGGCCGAGCCGCGAAGAAATGATGGAGGCATATCGCTATGCCGATGAACTCGGTATAGTCTATCGCCCAGTATCCTAAACTACTCCTTCTCCAAGATCACGACCTCGACCTTGGCGAGTTCTTTAAATCTTTCAGCATCAGATTTACCGCCAACTATTGCGCCATAATGCATCGGTATCGCGACCTTCGGCTTAAAGGTATTCACAGCCTCGGCAGCCTCCTCAGCGGTCATCACGAAGGTTCCGCTAACCGGAACCAAGGCTATATCCACCTTCAGATCCCTCATCTCAGGGATGAAGTCCGTATCGCCAGCATGATATATCCTCACACCCTTAACCTCTAAAACATAGCCAACGAACCCCTCCTCCTTAGGATGATACACCACTCCGGGAGCCCTAAACTTATTCACGTTATATGCTGGAACCGCCTCAACCCTAGCACCTTTAACCTCAACGCTCTCGCCAGGCTTAATGATCTTTATAATTCCTGAGCCTAGAAGTTTGAGCTTATCGCGGCATCCCTCAGGCGCGATAAGATAGGTTTCAGGCTTTAGGATCTTCCTAATATCCTCGAGGCTTAGATGATCGAAGTGATCGTGGGTAACGAGTATGGCGTCAGCCTTTTCTCGAGGCTTTATCTTGAACGGATCTATATAGTAATTGCTTTCTCCATCCGTTATCAGAAAGCTGGCGTGGCCTAGCCAGAAAATCTCGATATCGTTATACTTGAAGCCCATGGCGGTAATAGGGTTACAGCTTCTTAAAAGAATTCTCACGCATTTAACCCTAATAAACCACGCTAGAAAATCATCCACGGCCAAGCTTTGATGATAGACGTTCACTGCCATCTAACCGCTAGAGAGTTCGAAGGGAGGATTGAGGCTATAGTCGATGAAGCGTTAAGGTCCGGGGTGAGGGCGATAGTAACCTCTGGTCTCGGATATGATGACTGTCTTAAAGCCCTTAAAATCTCCGATTACAAGGTCATCTATCCATCCCTCGGGATAACGCCCTACGAGCTATCAGGCTATGAGAAGGTCCTCCAGCTCATCGAGAAGGAGAGGAATAGGATTGTAGCGATAGGCGAGGTGGGGCTAGACTTCTGGAAAGGAGAAAGAGATCAATGGGATCTACAACGTAAGGTCTTTGAGGAATTTATAGACCTGGCTAAAAGCTTGGACCTCCCCCTGGTAATCCATTCTAGGAGCGCTGGAAAATACGCGTTGGAGATCCTCTTTAGGAAGAGGGCTGAAAGGGTTGTAATGCATGCTTTTGATGGAAAGGTAACGTATGCCGCGAATGCCGCCGAGAGAGGATTCATGTTCAGCATACCTCCATCGGTTGCGCGTAGCTCTCAGAAACAGAAGCTTGTTAAAAGGCTTCCATTAGATAGCTTACTCCTTGAGAGCGATGCCCCAGTCCTAGCGCCGGCGCCTAATCAGCTAAACCATCCTAAGAATGTAAGGGTATCTGCCGAATGGATAGCGAGGCTCAAGAACATCCCTTTCGAGAGGGTTGTCGAGAAGACTGGCGAGAACGCGGTCGAGTTACTCGGGCTGAGGGTATGACTGGGAGAGTATTGGAAAAGTCTAATTAGCGGTCATCAACATTTATGATGGGTGAGCGATCTGAGCCTAGAAGAGATCTCGAGGCTTCCATGGGTTGAGAAGTATAGGCCGAAGTCCCTCGATGAGATAATTAATCAAGAGGAGGTAGTGGCAAGCCTGAAGAATATTCTCGCGACAAAGGCGGTTCCCCACATGCTATTCGCAGGTCCCCCGGGCGTCGGCAAGACCGCCACAGCCCACGCTTTCGCCAGAGACCTATTCGGCGATAGATACATCGAGGACGGACACTTCCTAGAGATAAACGCCTCCGATGAGAGAGGTATCCAGACTATCAGGGAGAAGGTGAAGATGTTCGCTAGGCAGATACCGATGGGAGGATACGGCTTCAAGATACTCTTCCTAGACGAAAGCGACCAGCTAACAGATGATGCGCAGCACGCCTTCAGAAGGGTTATGGAGCAGTATTCCGTTACATGCAGATTCATCCTAGCAGCAAACTATAGTAACAGGATAATCGAGCCAATCCAATCTAGATGCGCCGTCTTCCGATTCAAGCCCCTCAGCAAGCTGGACATCATAAAGTATCTGAAGAAGATAGCTGACAACGAGGGGCTGGAGATAGATGATCAAGCCCTCGAAGTGATATATGATTTCTCGGAGGGAGATATGCGGAAGGCGATAAACATACTTCAGGCATCCGCCTCAATCTCCAAGAAGATCGATGAAAAAGTAGTCTATCAGGTGATGGGATACGTCAGCCGAGGAGAGGTTAGGAAAATACTCGAACTAGCCCTCTCAGGAAAGTTTACGGATGCGAGAGACGAAGTTCGGAGGCTCCTCTACGTTCAGGGGATCATGCCGAGCGATATAATCTCGGCAGTCTATCGAGAGCTCTTCTACCTAGATCTAAGCGAGGATGATAAGCTCGAGCTACTCGATCTCCTAGGCGAGATAGATTATAGGATATCGGAGGGAGCGACCCCAGAAGTCCAGCTAATGGCGTTCCTAGCAAGGCTCGCTACGAAAGGTAGAAGATAGGAGAGGATCCAGCTTTGACCGAGATCTGGGTCGAGAAATATCGGCCGAAGAGGGTCTCCGAGGTTATAGGCAATAAGGAGTCTATAGAAGCGTTCGTTAAATGGATGAAGCAGTGGGAGCTTGGGAAGCCTCCGGAGAAGAAGGCGGTCCTCCTCTATGGTCCGGCGGGCGTTGGCAAGACCAGCCTAGTCCTAGCCTATGGTAGAGAGCATGGATATGATGTTGTGGAGGTTAATGCTAGCGACTGGAGGAATGAGGCTAGGATGAAGGCCGTAGTCGGGGAGTCGTCCCTTCAAGCAACTCTAGATGGGTCATCGAAGAAGATAATATTGATAGATGAGGTGGATGGAATCGCGGGCAGAGAGGATGCGGGGGGTATAGCTGCTCTTAAAAGGATAATAGATGAGACGAGAGTCCCGCTCGCCCTCGTAGCAAATAATCCATGGGATCCGAAGCTCGCGCCGATAAGGGAGAAATGCCTCATGCTAGAGTTTAAGAGGCTTAGGAAATCTGAGATCATTAGAAGGCTTAGGGAGATAGCTAGAAGCGAGGGGATACAGGTCTCCGAAGCCGTCCTAGAGAAGATCGCAGAGCGGTCGGAGGGCGATCTAAGATCGGCGATAAACGATTTTCAAGCGATTACCGGAGGGAGGAAGGTTGTCGATGAGCGGGCGCTAGCAGCCCTAGGCTCGAGGAATAGGGTTAAGCAGATCTTCGATGCTCTAAGAATAGTCTTTAACGCCAAGTCTCTTCGATCAGCAAGAGCCGCCCTCGAAGGATTAGAAGTCGATCTAGACATGGTATATACTTGGATATTGGATAATGCTCCAGAACAGATACCGGATCCAAATGATCTAGCCGAGGCGTTCGAGGCTCTCGCCAAGGCGGATATTTTCCTGGCGAGAGTAAATAAGAAGCAGGAGTGGAAGCTCATCAAGTATGCCGTCCCTATAATGACCGGCGGCGTAGCGCTCTCCAGAAGACATAAGCCGTCGGGATTCGTGAAATTCGTATTCCCGCCTAGGATAAGATTTCTTCAATCAACTAGCAAGGAGAGAGAGATTAGGAGGGCTATAGCGCAGAAGATAGCATCCAAGCTCCACCTCTCAACTGCGAAAGCTATGACTCACATGATGCCCTACATATCCTTCATCGCATCCCATAACAAGGAGGCTGGAGAAGAGCTAGCAAAATACTTCGAATTCACGTCAGCCGAGCTAAAATACTTGGCAGGAGGTAAGGTTGAGGAAGCCGTGGAAAAGGCTAAAGCCGTTACGGCGAGAAGGAGGCGGCGAAGAAGAGCGGCTTAACATATCACCTTCCACGAAGCAGCGATTCGAGCTCTCTTTGGAGAATCGATGCAGGTATCCCCGGAAGCGAGATATAGGACCTCCTACCCTTTATCCCCTCACTCCTCACATTTATCCTAATGATCCCCAAATCATCAAGCCTCTGAAGATTCTCCCAGAACCTCGTATAAGCACGCGGCTCTATCGAATACTCCTCGCAGACCAGCCGATAATACTGGTGATATAGCTCCCCAGCCGTAACATACGCCTGCCCTCCGAGAAGAGCCCTAGTTAATGCTAGTAAAATCAGTTGTTCATGCTGATTTAGGAACTCTAGATGTTCTCTCCTGATCGCCGGATAGATGCTTGCCGAAGCTTTTCTAACATGCTCTGGGGTTATCCGGGGCGACCCCTCTGCTTCCGCATACTTTCCAGCCCTCCATAAAATATCTAGAGCATATCTTGCATCGCCGCGTTCCCCCGCGAGATCGGCAATCAGCCTAAGCGACTCCTCCATCAAAACCCTTGGCAGAAGCGCCTCCTCGGCTCTAAACTTCAGTATATCGTATAGCTGGTCGCTGCTATACTCGCTTAGGTGAATTATATTCCCGAGCAGGGAGCTTCTAGTGCTCTCATCCAGCATATCAAATATCTCCGGGTTCCTAGTTACGAGAATTAACGAGACCCTGGGAGGCTTATCCCTAACCTCTCCAATCCTGCTGAAGAAGTAGAGTGCATCCTCCTCTCTACTTATCAGCAGATCAACCTCATCTAAGGCTATAATCGCATAAGCGTTCTTAAGCTCGAGATAGTTCAATATCCTGTTAAAAAGCTCCTCATTCGAGAATCCTCTAGTGCTGATCCTGGCCTTAAGCTGCTCGACGAGCTTGGAAAGTATTAGGAACGTCGTCTTGCTGATCCTACAATTCACGTAGAGAAACCTTAGATCGACGTTATTCCTCTTAGCCTCCTCAACAGCCCTCGTCCCGAAAAGCTTTACAAGAGCGCTCTTCCCTGTCCCGACAGAACCCGTTATAATCACCCTAGTGGAGATATTTGCTGAACCCGATATGACCCCGCTGAAAAAAGTTCTGAGAAGCCTAAGCTCATTACCTCTATGAGGAAGCCTGCTTGGAATATAGTCTGGCGAGAGCTTCTCCTCGGCCTTAAAGATCATACTCATCCTATAAGGAAGGGATCGACGCCGAGTATAAAAGATAGGCTCTATACTATGGAATGCTTCGCCTCCTCATTCCTCCTCCTAATCAGCTTCAGATCCTCTACTAGATCGCTGATCACAAATCTTAGAATCCTGATATTCTCCCTCCGGCTGTTCGAGATCGTAGAATTGATCGTTGAGAAAGCGTTTATGGCTAGGTCTAGGGCGTTTTCAAATTTTTCAAGCTCATGTCTAAGGTCTAGGTTCTCGCCAGACCTAATAGCCTCCTTAATATTCCTCAAGCTATCCAGAAGCTGCTTTAACGTCTCGACGACATAAGCTCCATGAAGCTTCTCAATATCCTCGATGCTCTGAACCATAAGCATATTCGCTCCAACATGCCGCAATCCCGCCTCCAAATTCTTCGAGAGTAATTGAAGCCTATTCGAGGCGAGAGCTGCATGGAGTTTTAGAGGTCCTTCAACGAGGCTTGAAAAGCTTGCGAGGAGGTCGGCCATCTGCATAAAGATTATCCTCATCCCCTTCAGGAGCTCTAGAACGGCTGACTCAAACTCATCATATCCACTGTCGCTCATCCTAAACCAGCCGCTCCTCGAATCCTCAACGATCTCTTTTCATGATTCCGGTTTTTTAATTTTAAGGAGCTTATGATGCGGCCGCCGGGATTTGAACCCGGGACCGCTGGCTCGGGGGGCCAGCGTCCTACCAGGCTAGACGACGGCCGCCTAGCGGAAGTATTTTCTGCGGCCATATTTTTGCTTTTAGGATTCTGATCCTGCCTCGGCTAATACCCTCATATTTCCACTTTCAGCCTACCCCCTAGAGTAAATTAAGGAGCTAGACGTGGATGTGGCTGGGTGCGGCTAGGTGGCGGTGGAGGAGTTTAGGGAGGCGCTGAGGAGGGTTAAGGTGGAGTTCGAGAACTCGCTAGAAGAGATTATGCTTCTAAAGGATATTCAAAGGCTTAACCTTCCCTCGGGGCTTATCGAGAATCTTAAGGCTGGCACGAGTCTGAGAGTCCATCGATGGGCTGCTAATAGGCTCATCGAAAAAGGATTGGCCAAACCAGTCGAGGAGATCCTAGATTTGAAGAAGGTCCTCCAGCTCCGATGGAAGGAGAAGAACGATCCGGGGGAGCTTCAGCCTCTTCCAGACTACTTCTATCTAAGGGTTAAGAACGAAACCCCTAACGACGAGATCTTACCCCATCTAAAGGACATCTACTCGCTTAGACTTTCAAAGATAATGAGCTTTGCAGCAAAGAGGATACCCCCCTCCATGATAGAGAATTTAACAGCCGAGGAAGAGGTTCTCTACGAGCATCTCCTAGGGATAGTGAATGTATGGTATGAGTTTATCGAGGAGGGTGAGGAGAGGTGAGCGTAGATCCTGAGATAGAGGAGGTTCTCGCAAACTTCTTCAAGCAGGAGAAGTATAGGTCTCTGATAGCGAATGCCGCAGCTCAGAGAAAGCATTCCATAATGGTCGATCATAGCGATCTTATATCCTTCGATGAGAAGCTTAGCCACCTAATAGTCGAAGAGCCTCTAAAATATCTCCCAGCTCTGGATAGGGCGGCCTTTAAACAACTCCAGGTAGAAGATCCAGAATACGCCTCGACCATCACCGAGTTTAAGGCCAGGGTCTTCAACCTTCCATTCAAGATACCGATAAGAGATATCCGCGCGCATCATCTCGGCAAGCTGATAGCGATAGATGGGATAATGGTTAGGGCGAGCGCAATCCGGCCCATGCTTAAGACGGCGGTCTTCGCATGCTCAAACTGCGGCGCAAAGTATAGGATCTCTCAAGAATCGACGGGCAAGCTATCGCCGCCGGATAAGTGCATGAGATGCATGAGCAAGAGGGCTAGATTCGAGCTTATCCCCGAGGAGAGCGAGTATATGGATTTCCAGCTCGTCGGAGTGCAGGAGAAGCCGGAGGACCTTCCCCCAGGCCAGATCCCGAGGATAATAGACGTCGGATTGAAAGGCGATATAGTAGATCTCGCCCGACCCGGAGACAGGGTCATAATCACGGGAGTTCTTCAAGCGATTCAGGATAGGGAGCAGGACGTGCTTAGAAGAACCTCGAAGATGTATCTTGAGGCGGTTAGCATAGAGAAGGCTAGCAAGGAGCCTGAAAACCTGATCATAACTCCTGAAGAGGAGAAAATGTTTAAGGAGATGGCGAAGGACCCGGATATTCATAAGAAGCTTATCCAGTCGATAGCCCCGAGCCTCCATGGTCTCGAACATATTAAGAAAGCGGTCATGCTCCTGCTCTTCGGCGGGAGAACCAAGCAGTACCCTGATGGGACGAAGGTTAGAGGAGATATCCACATACTCTTGGTCGGAGATCCTGGAACCGGGAAGAGCCAGCTCCTGAAGTATGTGGCGATGATGGCTCCGAGAGGAGTCTATACATCGGGTAGGGGGTCGACGGCGGCAGGCTTAACCGCTGCCGTAGTGCGTGATAAGACTGGCGGTATGATGCTTGAGGCCGGAGCGCTGGTCTTAGCGGATATGGGCGTAGCGTGCATAGATGAGATCGATAAGATGAGGCCGGAGGATAGGGTTGCGATCCACGAGGCCATGGCCCAGCAGACGATAAGCATCGCTAAGGGAGGTATAGTCGCAACCCTAAACGCTAGAACCTCAATCCTAGCGGCCGCGAACCCGGTCCTCGGAAGATATGATCCATATCGAAGCTTCACGGATAACGTCGATCTACCGATAACGATCCTATCTAGATTCGATCTGATCTTCATTCTGAGAGATGAGCCTCATCCAGAGCGTGATGAAAAGCTTGCAGACCATATCCTCGGACTCCAATCCAAGTCGGTCGCCGTTACAGCTCCGCCGATAAAGCCCGAGATCCTCAGAAAATACATAGCGTATGCTAAGCGTATCCAACCCGAGCTAACGCCGGCGGCCGCGAAGCTGATAAAGGAGTTCTATCTCCAGATGAGATCCATCTATCAGCAGACATCCACCGTAGCCATAACCGCTAGACAGCTAGAATCGCTCATTAGATTAGCCGAGGCCAGGGCTAGGGCTGCCCTAAGAGACTATGTAACCGAGGAGGATGTCCTAGATGTGATAGATCTTATGAAGAGAAGCCTATCCGAGGTCGGAATAGACGTTGAGACCGGAAGACCGGATATAGATGTGATCTTAACCGGGAAGCCGAAGAGCGTGCGAGAAAAATTCGTGATACTCCTCGATACGATCAAGGAGCTGCAGGATGAAAAGGGATATGCTGAGGATGAGGAGATAAGAGAAGCCTTGAAGGAGAAGGGATTCACCGAGGCTGAGATAAACAAGCTTCTAAGCAGGCTGCTCTCGGACGGTAAGATCTTTAGCCCTAAGCCAGGAGTCTATAGATTGACCTAAGCCTAGGTGAAGCTGGAGTGCTGGTTGATGAGCTACCGATACCAAAGTTCATGAAGGAAAACCTGAGGGAGGAGGGGATAGTCGAGCTTTATCCGCCTCAGGCTAAGGCCGTCCAAGCCGGGATACTTGAAGGCGAGAACGTGGTATTAGCGACCCCGACGGCATCGGGAAAGACCGCTGTAGCCTTAATGGCCGCGGCGAACCACCTGGCCAGAGGCGGTAAGGTCCTATACCTCGTTCCATTAAAAGCCTTAGCCTCGGAGAAGATAGAGGACTGCAGAAGGCTGCTCTGTAGAAGAACAGGCTTCAAGGCAGCCCTCTCGACAGGAGACTACGACTCGTCAGATCCATGGCTCGCAGACTACGATGTAATAGTCGCGACAAACGAGAAAGCCGATAGCCTCCTCAGACATAACGCTCCATGGATGAACGATCTAAGCATAGTAATCTTCGACGAGCTACATCTTCTCGGAGACCCGGATAGAGGGCCGACCCTAGAGATGGTGATAACAAAGCTTAGGAGGAGGCTTCCGGAAGCTCAGCTAGTAGGATTGAGCGCTACAATAAGTAATGCCGAGGAGATAGCAGGCTGGCTTAATGCAAAGCCAGTGATCTCCGAGTGGCGCCCCGTCCCCCTAAAGGAGGGAATACTCTTCGATAGGAGGATAGAGTTTCCGGATGGTAATGCTCTGGAGCTTAAGCCCATCCATGAGAACGTTATGGTGAACGCCGTCTTGAATATCGTGGCCGAGGGAGGCCAGGCTCTAGTATTCGCGCTTACGAGAAGCCGGGCGGAGAGCTATGCTGCGAAGATAGCTAAGGCCATGAGTGAGAGGATCGAGCTAATAGACCCGGCCGAGCAGAGGAAGCTCGAAGAATATGCTGGCAGGATAATGGAGATCGATAGAAGCGCCTTCTCCGAAAGGCTCGCCCAGCTGGTCGCTAGAGGAGCAGCATTCCATCACGCAGGACTCTCGTACGCTCATAGATCTATAATCGAGGAAGCCTTCCGATCCCGAGCCTTGAAAGCCGTGGTAGCCACGCCGACCCTAGCGGCTGGGGTAAATCTCCCCGCAAGGCTCGTATTGATAACCGAGGTGAGGAGATACCAGCCCGGCTACGGCTATCAGATAATCCCGGTCTTAGAGTATAAGCAGTTCTGCGGCAGGGCTGGCAGACCGGGCTTCGACGAGATAGGATACTCCGCGATAATCGTAAGGAGAAAAGATGAGAAGGAGTATATCATGAGGAGGTATATCCTCGGCCAGCCCGAGAGGATCAGAAGCCAGCTGGCATCAGAGCAGCATCTAAGAACCCATGTCCTAGCCCTGATAGCCTCAGAAGAGGTGGATAGCCTAACCAGCCTTTACAAATTTTTTGAAGAAACATTCCTAGCCCATGTTTATGGCGCGTATGTCATCGAAGGTCTCGTAGCCGATGTCCTAGAATTCCTCAGATCCGCAGACTTCGTAGAAGTCTATAATGGAGAGCTTAGGGCTACACCCCTAGGTAGGCGGGTCTCCCAACTCTACATCGATCCACTAACTGCTGTAAGATTGCTCGAGATCTATAGAGAAGCCGAGAAGGCATCCGTCTTCGGGCTACTCCACTCGCTAGCCCTAACCCCAGATATCCCGAGAATCCCCATGAAGAAATTCTCCCAAAAGCTGCTAGAGGAAGAGGTTGAAAATAGGCTCGATGGATTAATGATCCCGCCGCCGGATCCAGCCGACGAATTCTATGAGGAATACATGGATGCCGTTAGAATAGCCCTCGTATTGGAAGCATGGATAAACGAGGTTCCCGAAGCGGAAATCTATGATAGATTCGGAGTCCAGCCAGGAGACCTAGTAGTCTTAAGGGAGACAGCTAGCTGGATAGCCTATGCCGCATCCCAGATAGCGAAGATAGCAGGCTATAGGGAGTTCGTAAAACCATACGACGTATTAAGCGAGAGGATAAGGCATGGCGTGAAGGAGGAGCTTCTACCACTCGTAAGGCTAAGAGGAGTTGGAAGAGTTAGGGCTAGAGCACTTTACCAAGCAGGCTATACATCGATAGAGAAGCTTAAGGTAGCATCTCCAGAAGAGCTTATGAGGATTCCGGGCATAGGGCCATCTATAATAAAGCAGATTAAGGAGCAGCTTTAGGAAAATATCTTCGCTGAAACTCTATAACAGATAATTCCTGATTAGACTCTATCGAGCCGGATCGAAGCTCCCTGACACGCTTAATGGCATCCTCGCCCGAAAGCCCTTTAGCAGCGACGAGATAAGCTGCTAAAACGGTTCCAGTCCTGCCGAGACCCGCAGCGCAATGGACTAATACACGCCTACCCCCCCTCACATATTTTAGGATCTCATCGACGATCTGCTTTAAGGTCTCGGGGCTTGGAGCCGAATGATCCTCTATAGGGAAATGCCGATAATCCAATCCCATCTCCTCTATCCATTCTCGCGGAAGAGGATCCTCCGTCAAAGAGATGATGACATCGATTCCTCTCTCCTTAATCCACTCCACCTGCCTCTGAGACATCGGACGCCCGGATCCAGCAACCATCTCATCAATCCAGCTAAATCTACTCGGCCTATCCATGAACAAAGCCAAAGCCCTCCTATAGAGATCTCCTATCCTACCCACTCTTCCTATGGCTTCAAGAAGCCCGTATTTAACCCCTATAGGCTGGAAAATAAACCAAAAATTATAGTCGAGCAGATCAAAACATATGATACTGATCGGCGGGCCAGCATCGATCTACCTAGCCGAGAAAATCTCGGAAATCACAAAGATTAAGCTATTGAGGATAGAGCATAAGCTATTCCCCGACGGGGAGAGCTATATCAGATATCCGGAGGAGGTTAAGGGGGAGGACCTGATAATAGTTCAGGGGATGCATCCGCCCCAAGACAGGCATATATTCCAAGCATACCTCCTAGGCGAGGCGGCGCTCGATCTTGGAGCGAGGTCAATCTCCCTCATAGCACCCTACCTAGCTTACGCTAGACAGGATAAACGCTTTCTAGAAGGTGAAGCGATAAGCGCACTAGCTCTATTAAAGCTTCTAAAATCGGCAGGCTATGAAAAGGTCTATACCGTGAATATCCACTCACCTTGGATAATAGAGAAATCACCAATACCCTTGATAGACCTGCATGCCGAGGAATCTCTGGTAGAATACCTCAGGGATCGGGGGCTTGAAGACTCGATCATAGTCTCGGTCGGTAAGAAGGGCGAGTCGATGGCCAAATACATCGCTGAAAAGCTTGATACGGATTACTCGGTCGCCAAATCGAGTAGAGATAAGGTTACAGGCGAGGTTAAGGTAGAGCTGGATAAAAAATTCGAGGCTAGGAAAAGCGTAGTGGTCGTGGATGATATAATAAGCACGGGAGGCACGATGGCAAAGCTCGTCAAAGCGATAAAAGACGCTGGAGGAGGAAGGATAATCGCAGCATGCGTACACGCATTAATGATTGGAGATGCCGCCGAGAAGATACTAAAAGCCGGAGCAAGCGAGATAATCGCATCAGACACGATACCAAATAGCTATATAGGCTACTCGGTAGCAGAGCTAATCTCGAGAAAAATACTAGAGGAAAGCAGATGAAAAAAGACTTCTTCTTCCTATTATCCGGCGAATATAAAACCCTGCCAGCAGCAGAGCTTAGATCAGTTCTGAAAATCCTTGATCCGAAATCGATTATAAAGGAGGTTATCTCCGGTAGAATAGCGATAGCGGAGACGACCCTAGAAGCAGCCCGAGAAGCTGTTAAAAGAGCGGCATACACCAAGCTCTGTGGAATATTTTTTGGTAGGGCAGAGAACGATCCTAAGGAGATACTTAGGATCATAGAATCCATCAACCCGGATGAGCTTATTCCAGCCAGTAGCTCAACCTTCGCGGTTAGGGGGAGGAGAATTCTAGGCTCTAGAATCGATAAGCTAGGTCTTGAGAAGAGGATTGGAGAAAGGATATTGATGCTCAGACCAGAGCTTAAGGTGGACCTCGAGGATCCGGACGCCGTAATATACTTTATCTCCACTAAAGATGAAACAGTAGTTGGACGGCTAATCGATATGAAGCCAAAGCATTTCTTTAGCGGTAGGCTGGCGGGGAGAAGACCCTTCAGCCTTCCCTCAGCGATGCAGCCAGACTTCTCGAGAGCGATGATAAACTTAGCTGAAGTGAAGCCTGGAGGAAGAATCCTCGACCCATTCGCTGGAACCGGAGGAATACTCATAGAGGCGATCCTGCTAGGCTACGCGGCATACGGCATAGAACTAAAGAACTGGATAGCCAGAGGCGCGTTGAAAAACCTTTCACACTACTGCGGCGGATACGAGCTTCTAATCGTAGGAGATGCTAGAAGCCCCATGTTCAGGAAAAACTCCTTCGACGCGATCGTAACGGATCCACCCTATGGGAGATCTACGACTATTCCGGATAAATCCATTTACTCGCTCCTCGACGACTTCCTCTCAAAATGCATCGAGAATCTAAAAGATGGAGGTAGAATCGTGACCTCGATCCCCGCCGAGACGGATATAGACGAGCTAATCCTAAGGCATGGGCTTAGGATAATCGAATCTCATCTAGCCAGGGTTCATGGAAGCCTGATTAGAAGGGTGGTGGTCGCAGAATAATGACCATAATGAGATTGACATTCCTAGGAACCGGAGGGGGAATCCCAAGCATCAAAAGATCCCTACCAGCGATAGCGATAAACTTCTCCGGGGAGACGATATTATTCGACTGCGGAGAGGGGACTCAGAGGCAGATGATGAGAGCTGGAACAGGTTTCAGGCAGAACCTGATAATATTCCTAACACACCTCCACGGCGACCATATACTCGGCTTACCAGGCTTAATCTACACGCTCTCTATGCTTAATAGGAAAACGCCGCTTAAGATCATAGGCCCGCCTGGGACGAAACACTTCATCGAGACGATACTCTCCCTAAAATTCGGAAAACTAAACTACGAGATTCTGGTGAAGGAGGTCTGGGAAGGAATAGCATACGAGTCCAGAGAATACGTCATCGAGGCGATAGAAGCATCGCATACGATCAAAGCGCTAGCATATAAGCTGAGGGAAAAGGATAGGCCGGGAAAGATGGACGTTGAGAAGCTTGAGAGGCTCGGAATCCCTAGAGGACCTCTCTGGGGGAAACTCCAACGAGGAGAAGCCATAGAATTCTCCGGAAGAATAATCAGACCCGAAGAGGTTATGGGTCCTTCGAGACCTGGCAGGAAGATAGTCTATACCGGGGATACCAGGCCATCGGAAAAGATAATAGAGTTCTCTAGGGAAGCCGACATCCTAATCCATGATGCAACCTTCGGCTCAGAGTTCGAGGATGAGGCTGGAAGAGAAGGTCACTCGACTGCAAGGCAAGCAGCCGAGGTAGCCTTGAAAGCGGGCGTAAAAAGGCTCTACCTATTCCATATAAGCCCGAGATACGAGGGAGAGGAGGAGAAGCTCCTCCAAGAGGCTAGAAGAATCTTCCCCGAATCATATCTAGCCGAAGATCTCAAAACGTACGAAATCCCCCTACGAGGCTAAAACTCTACTCGGTCAGCCATCGAATAACCTCCTCCAGATCATCAGCCTTAACAACAACCTTAATCGGCGGAAGCGGAGACTCTACGAAAGGCTCGGTGAAAGAAGCCTTCCCAGCATAAGCCGCCTGCTTATCCAGATAAAATACCATCAGACCCTCACCAGCGATAGAAGATCTCAAAATACTTCTAGCAGCAGCCCTAATCCTCCTCTCCCTCAAAAGCCTCTTAAGATTCTCCAAAACCTCAAACCCCTCACCCTCACCCTCAACCAAAGCATATCCATCACTCCACCTAACCTCAAAACCAATACCAGGAAAAATCCTCCTAACAGCCTCCAAAACCTTCTCAGGACTCTCAGTCGGAAAAACCTCAGCCTCAACTCTAATCGAGACGGAAGACCCAACCAATCCAGCTAGTAAAAGAACCGTCCAAGAAATAAACCCTGAGCTAATTTCGCGAGCAACGGGCTTAGCAGAGTTCTACCCCATAATGCTGTCCAGTACGCTTAAATTATCTCGATGGTATGGTCGATCCACTCATTAACGATTCCTCGAATGAGATATCAAGCAATATTCGGCTCGAGAAAAAATAGAATGAACGATTTTAAAAAATCACTTTGCTCATGGTTTTTGGTATGGAAAGATTTAAATGCGCAACATCATAATAACTGACACACGGCTATAGATGGCTAGAATAGTTTTAACAGCTGATAGAGCAGTTTTTACCGACTATCATGGAAACGATCTCTTCGGTTTCGGGCTATGCCTACCCTACAGGCTCGTGCCTGAGCTAGTGCAATATCGCATACTCGCGCCTAAGATCCCCACCGATGGCCTGAGAGCCAAATACGCTCCCTACGCCCTATGCAAGGTGGAGGCATCGCTAATCGCCGCCGGTTTCAGTAGACGCGACGTAGTCATCGTGCCCCCGCGCATGGTTATGAAAGCCATCGACAAGGATACGGAAATCGTCGCGATACACGTCCTCGACCCCATGGGTTTAGCGCCGGTTACCTGGACTTTAAAAGCATTAAGCGGCGGTGGTAAAAGCTCAACCGAACTTGAGTTTGAGAAACTAATGAGCGTCATAAGGTTGCTAAAAGAGAAGTACAAGTTTAAGGTAGTTGTAGGCGGTCCGGGTAACTGGCAGTTAAGGGGATATGAAAACAGATATGGAATAGACGTGCTATTTGACGGCGAAGCCGAGGTAACATTTCCCTCAATTGTTAAGAAGCTGCTAAGCGGCGAGAAAGTCCCGAGATATGTTAGAGGAGAGCCCGCGCCATTGGATAGAATTCCGCTGATAGTAACGCCATCCAGAAATGGGCAGGTTCAGATCACGCGCGGATGCCCTAGAAAATGCCACTTTTGCAACCCGACCATGTGGCATTTTAGGTCGTTTCCGCTGAACGTTATTATAAAGGAGGTGGAGTTCAACCTAAGGAATGGTATCAAGAGTATAGGATTAGTTACGGAGGATATAATGTTATACGGTGCCCATGGGCTTGAGCTAAATTCTTACGCCGTCAGGAGGCTGTTCGAAGCGCTGACGGACTTGGCAAGAAAATGGGAAGCCCGCGAGAAAATAGGCTTCTCGCACGTGTCTTGCGCCTCAGCCCTAGTCCTGAAAGATGCTGTCAAATACATATCTGAGATCCAAGGCTTGAGCGACGACAATCCGACTTTCCCCCAAGTAGGATTGGAATCTGGTAGCCCTAGGCTTCTCGCTAAGCACTTTAGAGGAAAAGTCTATCCTTGGAAACCTGAAGATTGGCCTGAAATAGTGGTCGAGTCCTCAAAACTGTTTAACGAATCATACTGGTATCCCTGCTTCACGTATATCGTCGGCTTCCCCGACGCCACGCCAGATGATTACATAGCAACCACAGAGCTAATAGACAGGCTGAGAAGCGAGGGATTCAAGGGATGGACGTTCCCGCTGCTATTGATACCTATGGGCGGAACCATAATAGAGAAGAAGGGGATAGGATTCTCGGAGTTCTCCAAGCTACCTCAAGAGGCGATCGACTGCATGATAGCCGGCTGGAAGTTAAGCCTCGATAACTCCAAGAGGCTGGTCGACAAGCTGCTAAAAATCAAGAAACCATTCCTCTCAAGAATATTAAACGCAATAGTATCCCTAGCCCTAAACGCCATGGAGAACTGGATAAATGACGTAAGCAAAGACCCCAACGTTATAAACAGCGTATACAGCAATATCAGCATTAGGAAAACCTACGAGGTTATCAAGATCACATTGCCCGCAATAATTGAAAAAAGACCATAACCTCCATATCTGAAATCAATACATCAAAAATAAGTCTGACGCGATGTAAAAGAAAAAGGAAAAGAATAAAACGAGGAAAAGTTAGGTTCATCGTGGGAATGATGACTCTGACCAGGCTGAAACGATGATTGGGATCTTGAGCGCTGACCCGATTTTCCTCACATCCTCAAGATCTTATGAGAAGTTTATTCAGCTGAATTCCTAATTTAAGGGCTTGTCTAGGCAAAAATGATGTATTAATCCATTCGCTTTAGCTGGTTAGCGCTCATTGTATCTTGTGAACTCCCCTATGCCGTATGCGTCTACCTCGATTATCTTCCCGTTTATGGTTATGTTGCCTGTCCAGTGTATTGTCGCCCTACCCCAAGTTCTATAGGCTTTAGGGTTCCACCAAGTTCCTCTGGAAACTCCCCATCGATTAGGCCAGTAGTTTATCGGCTTTCCAACGATCTTTATCTCTCCTCCATTAAATCTCCCAACTAGGTGGAAGGTCTTTGGCTGAATCTCACCATCATCCCAGAACTTAAACTCTGTTAATGGATATGAGCGATTCTCCATGAATAGGTTTAGCCTGGCTTGATGCTGGGGGCTTACCGGAGGGTTGAATGGGGAGGGGTTGTCTGTGTGGGCGACTGCTAGGCAGAACTCGTCTTGGCAGAGGTAGAAGCATGAAAACTCTAATGGAGCTCCAGCTCCGCCTTCCTTAGCGGAGTCGTAGTAGTATGTTAGGTGGCTCGCCCTATCAATTAGGAAGCTTCCCTTGAACAGGTATCGCTTCCCATTTAGGATGAGTTCCGCCGTCATCTCCCCTATGTCCCAGAATCCTCCCCAGATATCGATGTCCTTCTTGTTGAAGGTTATTCCATGCACTATGAATGGGCCATCCCATCTACCCATCCAGAAAGTCTTCCCCATCGCCTTCCCAATTATCTTTAATCTCGGCCCATCTCCTTCAATCGGCTTTATCTCGTGAATCCATAATCTCTTCTCATGATCATAGGTCAGGGTTTGGATATATCTGTGGGAGGCGTCATAGTTGTAGACCGTCACCTCCTCCTCATCATAATACATCGGTGAGTAGAAGGTTGGGAATGGATAAATCCACTCATCGTTGAGCCAGATTCTTGGTCTGTGGGGTCCTTCCCCTGTAAATGGAAGTCTTCCATGATAAACGAATACATCTCCATCCTCTGATTCTCCATAGGCGACGTAGATGAAGCAGCTCAGCTTCCATCTGGGCTCATTCGACGGATATGCTATGTAACCGTTCTCGCTTTTCACATAAATTGTTCCGATTGGGACGAAGTCGTGGGGCGTCGGGACATCATCTACCATGATGTTACTACTCGTTATCTCCCAGTCTCTCTTTGGAAGGCTTGGAAGTAGCTCGGCTTTCTTCAGGGCTTCAACCGCCTTCTCGAAGAGCTCGACAGCTTCATCCCTCTCTCCATGCTTATAGGCGTCCAAAGCCCTTACATAATGCTCGTGAGCTTTGAAGACATCGTATCCCATCCACCTCTTCCTCGAATATTCCTCCTTGAACTCCTCTATCTGCGGTATACTTGGCTGGATTTTTTCTGGGATGCTCGCTGAGATCTCGCAGCTGAGACAGTCCTCGGGAAGGTTCTGAGAGGATTCTTGGATCTGCTGGAGGTTGAGGATGGCTAGGGTTAGGAGGGATCCCATTATCAAGCCTATGGCGATCATCGCTAATGATTCCTTCGGTTTCACGTCAGATACATGGAGCTGTGTTGATAAAAACGTGGTGAACGATTGGTGCGTAAAGCTTATTATGAGAATGCGGATACTACTATTTCCCCAACCTCAGCCTTGATATCTTCACTATGTCTTTAAAGTCTTCATCATTTGTTAGTAGCTCCTCATTCCTGTTTACGCAGATTGCCGCTATGAACAAGTCTGAAAACGGTTGGCACAGGATAAACTATCCTTCCGGAGAATAGTTGTAAAGCGTCTCTCTGACTGTTGAGATGGTTGTGTTAGATTTCTCCTCCTTGTAATTGGAATCTTAGTTTATCCAATTCTGAGTCTCTGAGGAGCCTCATTAGGAGGAATAGGTGTTTCGTGGTATAGAGTTTTTCGGTTATTGGCTCGCTTTTTCCGAGGTCTCCTCTAGCTTTTTCTTCTATGGTTATTAGTCCGGCTTCTTGGAGTATTTTCTCGGCTTCGTTTAGGGCGGCTTGCATCTCTCCCATCTCGTCTAATCCTAGTCCTCTTATGCTCCAGATCATCATGAGCATATCTTTTAGCTCGCTTTCCCAGGCTGAGCCGTACATTAGTAGGAGAGCTTTTAGCAAGTCTATGGCCGCTTTATCTGTCTTCGACTCCTCTTGCCTTTGTAATAGGTCTCGGATCTTTTTCTTGGGTTCGCTTTCCAAGTCTTATCCGCTGAGGTTGATATTCGGCATGTCTTTTAAATGTTTTAGGGGAGGTTTTGCGGATTAGGATATTTAAGCTCTCCTTGCCGGAGAATATTCGGGTTAGTGTGAGGGTGGAGCCTATGCTTAGGGAGGTCTCGGCTGGAGCCGTCCTATTCTATACCGATGATTGGAGTGTTATCGAGTATCTCTTGCTTCATTATGAGGCTGGCCACTGGGATTTCCCGAAGGGGGCTATTGAGCCTGGCGAGACAGAGCTCGATACGGTTAGGAGGGAGGTTTGGGAAGAGACCGGCATAAGCGGTATAGAGATAATTCCGGGGTTTAGAAGGATGATACATTATTTTTACCGGAAGTCTGGGCAGCTTGTAAGGAAGACGGTCATCTTTTATCTCGCTAGATCTCCGACTAAGAGCGTTACCTTATCATATGAGCATGTGGGCTACGCGTGGCTCGGCTATAGGGATGCTTTAAGGAGATTAACTTTTAAGACGGCTAAGGATACTCTCCGGGAAGCTCATGAGTTCCTTCTCCAAAACTCAAAGCTATTACGTCGTGAAAGGTCTTAGGGGAAGTGAAAACGGTATGAGGAGGTTAGGCCGAGTAGGGCTTTTCATAATCCTTCTCGCGCTTCTCTCGGCTTCTTCTATTATCTATCCGATCTATGCGCAGAACGCCGAGGCATCCCTAATAGTCCGGGTCCTCGATCCCTTAGGAAACCCTTTGGATGGGATCGAAGTTCATCTGGTAAAGGGCGCTGAGGTAAGGAAGTTCGTTACGAACTCGACCGGATATGCGGAGTTCAGGCATTTGACCGCCGGAGAGTATCTGGTTCAAGCAAAGCTCGACAATATAACCTTGGCCGAGAGGCGGGTTAGGATACCCGACGTGGATAAGATGGACTTAACAGCGCTTATCAGCGTTATCAAGCTCCGGATATTAAATCTGGATGGTAAGCCTGTTGCAGGCGTTAAGCTTCTCCTGAGGAGCGAGGGAGGCTATGAGAAGACCGCCGAGTCTAATAAGCATGGTCTCATCAGGCTGGAGAGAATACCTTATAGCGAGCTTAAGGGAGCGGGATCCTATAGCCTAGAGCTTAAGCTGAAGGAGACGACGATCTACAAGGATAGGATAAAGGTCGCCGAGCCGATTATATCGAGAAATATCAGCGTCCCGCTTCTAAGCCTTAAGCTCACCCTAGTAGATCTTGAAGGAGAGCCTGTTCCGAGGATAACGTTTAAGCTCTCCTCAAAAACCTATACTGCAGAACGCAAATCTGGGAATGGAACAGCGTTTTTCGAAAATATACCATCATCCGAGCTTGAGGATGTAGGATACTATACGGTTAATATCACTATGAGAACCGAGGCCGGGGACATGCTCGTTTATTCTGAGAAGCGGAGCTTTACAGAGAGTCAAAGTCTATCGCTTATCGCAGATCTAGCAAGAATAATCGTTAAGGTGATTGATGAGGAGGGAACTCCGATTAAGAATGTTAAAGTCAGTTTGAGCAACTCGCTTCTGGCGAACTTTACATCCGGAGAAACGGATAAGGATGGAAGGATTGAATTCAGGAGGGTACCTCTCAGCAGGGATAGGGTGAATGCTGGAACATATATTATCCAAGCGTTTAGGGCTGGGAGAATTATTGGGGAGAAAGAGCAGGAAATTCTAGAGGTGGGCGAGACCATCCTATTAAAGGTGAGGAGGGGATCTGTGAAGCTTAGGTTCTTGGACTATCACGGAAAGCCTCTCATAGGCTATATGATCTCCTTAACCGATATCCTAACCCGAGAAACCGTTAACAGCACGACAAACGAGCTTGGAGAAGCATCCTTCAAAATCTTCTATGGACCCTATGAGCTGAGAGTCTATAGAGCCGATGGACAGCTGATCTATTCAAGGTTCATAGACCTTAGGCAAAAGTCCGTAGAGCTTAAGCTCGATGAAGTAAACTTCCCATTAAGGATGCTGGTTACTGACTCGTTTGGCAATCCCATTACTTCAGGTCTTATAAGAGTCCGCCTTGGGGAGGAGACCCTCGTAGAGGAAAGACTTTCTGGAAAGGAGCTGATACTCGAAATGCCATATCCGGCTGAACTGACTTTAGAGGTATATTCTGATTCTGGCGACCTCATCCAGCGTGAAAGAATCTACGTTAATGAGCCTGGATCTAAGACCATAAGGCTGGGAGATTACCTACAGTTTGGAGGGCTTCTACAGCTCGAGGTTCTCGGCTTCGGGATAGCTTCCCTACTAGCTCTTCTAGCCATAGCCTGTTCGGCAATTCTATTATTGAGGAGGGTTAGGAGAAAAGGCTAATAACCTCGTGGCTTCAATTTTTATGAGCCTACTTGACTCAAAGTGAGGAGGCTAGGAAGGATAAGCCTGAATGGACTCTGAGTAGAAGCCCAACGGAAATCTGTAATCCGCAATGCAGGTACTTTAGATGTGGTAGGAGGATGCTTGACTTCAAGCGGAATCCGCCTTGGTGTAATTGGGTTGGGGCGCCCTGCACGGGATATAAATGCAATTACGCGTTCTGCGTTCAGAGGAAGCTTTTGCCTGATGGTAGATGCGCGCTCTTCGTGAAGCGTAGGACTGAGGAGAGGGAGCAGCCTGAAGCCTTGGAGGCGGGATTTAAGATAGGAGCGCCTGATAAGGTTAGGAAGAAGCTTGATAGATTCGGGGTCTAGGATCTTGAGACCATTAAGCCGGATATGATGATTAAGATTCCTCCAAGAATATCTTGAGGGCTGGGGATTTGATCTAGGAAGAGGAGTCCGAATAATGTTGCGCTTGCTGGCTCTAGATAGGTTAGGATTACAGCTTTATGAGCTTCTATCATTCCGAGGCCGTAGAGATAGAGAGTTACGGCTGAGCTAGTATTCACCATGCCGAGGATTAAGAGTAGGATCCAGGCAGAGGGGCTAAGGGCTGGGATTCCTGGCTTAGCTATTATCGCTAGGAATATGGTGGCGAAAGCGTAGGAGTAGAAGGCTGTTATCAGGCTCGAGAAGCTTCCTCGAAGCCTTTTCGAGACTATTATGAAGCCTGCATAGCTTAATCCCGCGAGAAGCCCGTATAATATTCCGAGGAGGCTTATCCAGTCTCCCGAGACTTCGTCTCCAGCTATCAAAAGCACCCCTATGAAGGAGAGAGCTAATGCTAGAATCGAGGATTTCTCAAGCCTTTCTCCGAGCAGTATGGGCGAGAGGGCTGCCGTGAATATCGGCGCCAGATAGTTTAGGAGAACAGCATTAGCTATCGGAATAAGCTTCATCGAGGCGAAGAGAAATGCCCAGCCGAGGCATAATAGAAAACCGTTCAGGATCAAAAGCCTCCAGCATCGGAGGGCTTTCAAGAATCCGCCTCCATAGACGATGGCTATTGGTGGGAGGAGGCTTAGCGATGCTATGAAGACTCTAAAGAATGCTATTAAGAAGGGGTTTAGCGGGAGAAGATTAACTATAACCCCGTTAGACCCCCAGATGACGGCGGCTAAGGCTATCGCTAAGACTCCAAGACCCCTCCTAGAAGAATCCCGCATCACGATCCTAGCTCATCCCCCGCTCAAAAGAAGTTAAATATACTTTCCTGATACTGCATCTAGGTTTAGAAAATTCTGGAGCTGATGGAAATGAAAGGTGGCGTGCTGGAGAAGCGTTGGGATCCAAACCTCGAACTAGAGATACTAAAGCTCTGGGAGAGGGAGGGGATTTACCGATTTAATCCTAGGAGGAGGAAGCCGATCTTCGTGATAGATACCCCTCCGCCCTATCCCTCTGGAAGACCTTGGCATATTGGAGCGGCAGCCCACTACTCCCAGATAGATATGATTGCTCGGACGGCTCGGATGATGGGCTATGAGGTCTATTTCCCCATCGGAATAGATAGAAACGGGCTTCCGGTAGAGATCTATACGGAGAAGGTTAAGGGGATCTCGATTAGAGACGTATCCCGGGAGAAGTTCTTAGAGCTGTGCAGGGAGACGCTCGACGAGCTGGAAGCGGAAATGATTCAGCTTATGAAGCGGATGGGGTTAAGCGGGGACTTCGAAAACTATTATCGAACCGACTCGCCGGAGTATCGCGCATTGACCCAGGCGACCTTCATCGAGCTATGGAATCGTGGTCTAATATACTCCGCCACCCGGCCGAATAACTATTGCTGGGAGTGCGGGACGACGATAGCCGACGCCGAGATAGAATATGAGGAGAGGCCCGCAAAGCTGGTCTACATCAGGTTCAGGGTTAAGGAGGATGGAAGCACTCTAGTCATCGCGACAACCAGGCCGGAGCTACTGGCAGCCTGCCAAGCGGTGATAGTAAACCCGGAGGATGAGAGATACCTGCATCTCCATGGAAAGCACGCGATAGTCCCGATCTATGAGCGGGAGGTCGAGATAATACCTCATCCGGCGGCGAGACCCGAGTTCGGGACCGGCGCTGTAATGATCTGCAGCTATGGAGATTATACGGATGTTCTCCTATTCAGAGAGCTTGGATTAAAGGAGATAGTCGCGATAAATCGCGAGGGGAGAATGACTGAGGCTGCCGGAAAATATGCCGGGATGAGGATAGAGGAGGCTAGAGAAGCGATAATCAAGGATCTAATGGAGATGGGGCTCGTGGAGAAGATCGAGAACATCATGCATAGAACGCCGATCTGCGAGAGGAGTAAAACCCCGATAGAGATAATCCCGATGGAGGACTATTATCTCAAGCAGCTCGAATTCGCGGAGAAGCTCAAAGAGGAGTCGAAGAAGATGAAGTTCCACCCAGAGCATCACCGCAGGCTCCTCATAGACTGGATAAACTCCCTGAAGATAGACTGGCCGATAAGCAGGAGGAGGTATTATGGAACCGAAATACCGATCTGGTATTGCGCGAAGTGCGGCGAGCCTCACCTCCCGCCGCCCGGCAGATATTATCGGCCATGGGCTGAGAAACCTCCATTCGACCGATGCAGGAAATGCGGCCATACCGAGTTCGTGGGCGAGACGAGGACCTTCGACACTTGGATGGACTCGAGCATATCCCCGCTCTTCATCACGAAATACATGAAGGATCAGAAGTTCTTCAAGAAAACCTATCCGGTTACGATTAGACCGCAGGGAAAGGATATCGTAAGAACCTGGCTCTACTATACGATCCTCCGATGCTACCAGCTGACGGGCAAGATGCCCTTCAAACATGTCTGGATAAGCGGAACGGGGCTGGATGAGAAAGGTGAGAAGATGAGCAAGAGCAAGGGAAACGTAATAGACCCCTTCCCGATACTCGAAAGATATGGGGCGGATAGGTTTAGATTCTGGTGCGCCCAAGAGTCGAGCCTAGGAGAGGATTATAGGATATCGGAGGAGAGGATAGCTAACGCGGGGAAGTTCATAACGAAGCTTCTAAACATCGCTAGATATGTCTCGAACTTCCCCAGGCCGAGAAGGGCGTCCCTAACCCCGACCGATAAGTGGATTCTATCCGAGCTATCGATCACGGTTAGGAGATGCCTCGAAGGCTATCGAGACTTCAACTTCTTCATCCCAGCAACGACGATCCGAAACTTCACCTGGAACATCTTCGCGGATCATTATATCGAGATGTCGAAGCAGCGAGCCTATGGAAGGGGTTTCTCGGAGAAGGAGCAGAGGGCAGCTTGGTTCACCCTACATGAGGTTTTGAGGACAATTCTACTACTCCTAGCGCCGATAACCCCGTTCATAACTGACTACCTCTGGAGGAGGCTATACTCAAAGAAGAGCATCCACCTCGAAAAATTCCCGAAACCCGCTTGGAGTAGGGCTTACGCGAAATACACGGAGAAGATAATCGAGTTCAACTCGAATGTTTGGAGGGTGAAGAAGGAGAGGGGATTATCCTTGAAAGATCCTATAGAGGTTGAGATTCCGAGGGAGCTTAAGCCCTTTGCGAAGGATCTTGTCGCCATGCATAATATAGTTTCAGGCGGCTAGGAGCGCTACTCTACCTTTATCTTCTTGAATGCCTCGAGTATTATTTTAGCCCCCGTCTCCACGCTCTTCTCAAGCTTATCAGCGGTTAGTAACGGCGTTTCTCTAACAACGTTATTGCTGAGTATTAGAACCGAGCCGGCTTTAAAGCCTCTCATCCTCGCGATGCCGAAGAGGGCTGCGCACTCCATCTCGATAGCTATCACGCCATACCTCCTCCAATTCTCCGCAAACTCCTTACTCTCAGCATAGAATGCGTCGTTAGAGACTACCGCTCCAAGCCAGAATTTGACGCCCATCCTCCTAGCCTCATCCACGAGGGCGTTTAAGACATCGTAGTTTGGGGCTAGCGGAAGATGCACTCCAGGCGCGTAGGTGGCGAGCGTTCCATAGTTCGAGAGCGAGGCGACAGCATCCGGAATCACGAGCTCCCCAGGCTCCATCTCCGGCAGAAAGCCTCCAGTTGTCCCAAGCCTTACGATAACCTTCGCCCCGAGCATTCTAAGCTCTTCGAAAACGATGGCGGATGAGGGGCCGCCAACCCCATGACATGCTATCGATACCCTCACCCCATCATACTCTCCAGTATATACTAGGAATCCGCGATTAACATTAACCGGCCTACAATCTGATAGAAGCTTAGAGACCTGCTCAACCCTAGCCGGATCGCCAACAGCTATAACCCTCTCGGCAATCTCGCCGGGCTTCGCAAGAATATGATATGGGCCGCCCATCATACGGAAAAACTAGAACCGGCTAGGTAAAAACGGTATAGGTCTCCCGAGCCGAGATGCCTTTAAGAGCTAGGCTGGGATACCTATCCTTGGAGAATGCCTAGAGAGGCGCTGAGCCGCTGCCTGCTTTGCAGAGGCGCTAGGGCTCTCTGTGGTAGTAAGCTGTGCCCGTTTCTATCCTACTGGAGGGCGTTTAGGGATATTAGGCTACCGAGGGGCGAGGTTCTTGAGGCGCCGTCCCCGCCATCGATCTTTGTCGGCCGGGTAGGGTATCCTAGGGTTAGGGTTGCTCCGGCAGTTGTTGCGGAGGATGGCCAAGCGGATCTATACGATTATCCTGAGAGATGGCTTAGTCTAAGCCTAGACGAGATCCTGAGGATGAGAATGAGCCTAGTTAGAGGATGCCTGAAGGTGGACGTCAATAAGCCGTACATGCTCGAGGAGGCGAAGCTTATAGCGGCTTCATCGAAGCCCGTCGATCTGGAGTTCAGGTTTTCTAAGCTTCCTAAGCTAAGCTTAAGCCTCGACCTACACGCGCCTCCGCTCGGGCCGATTGGATATGTTGAGAAGCTCCGCCTCCTAGATGATCCGAAGATTCCCAAGCCTATCGAGAGGGTTATTGAGGAGCCGGAGGTTAAAGCCGTCGATGCAATTTGGTCACTATACTCGAATAATGTTCCGGTCTCCCAGATTCAGAGGCTCTTCTCCGTAGGAGCTTTCGGTTCGCCGAATAATCGGAGGATAGTGCCGACTAGATGGTCGATCACAGCCGTAGACGATATAATCTCGAAGAGGCTTCTCAAGATAGTGAGGAGGCTCCCAATCTTCGACCACTACCTCTTCTTCGAGAGGAAGTTCATGAAGAATACGTTTATCGCGATAATCGCCCCCGAGGCGTGGAGCTATGAGTGGATCGAGGCATGGTTCCCACACACGACCTGGAACCCGGATTCCGAGGTCGAGGTTGAGGGCGATTGGGAGGACTATTTCGGCAGGACGAGCTACGCCTCCCTCGGCGGCTGCTATTACGCCGCTAGGCTCGCGACGGCGGAATTCATGCTACGAGAACGGAGGCAGGGTACGGCGATATTGATCAGGGAAATCTATGAGGGGTTCTTCCTACCTATAGGAGTCTGGTTCGTAAGGGAGAACTTGAGGGAGATGTTTAGATCGAAGCCCGAGAAGTACGATAGCTTAAAAGAGGTTTTTGAAAGGCTTTCAAAGGCTACGAGACTA
>Ga0190313_1000298_pt1 | contig 30699 bp, 31 predicted proteins | sample 4870071011_MG_FD_169989 | JGI IMG/M metagenome (GOLD analysis project Ga0190313, IMG submission 169989) | Hydrothermal vent sediment bacterial communities from Southern Trench, Guaymas Basin, Mexico - 4870-07-10-11_MG | ecosystem: Environmental > Aquatic > Marine > Hydrothermal vents > Sediment ... | reverse complement strand
TAGTATATCCCATCCCTCAGCGGCTGGAGGTATGATATTTTCTCATCTACCCCCGCTCCCGCGTTGGTGCTCGATCTCTCCAGATATGGGCGGCCTGAGTCGAGGATGGGGTTGCTGTAGTATAGGTAGAGGTCGAAGTCCGCTCCATCCGGCACGTGAAGATATATGGTATACCATGCGGCCTTGTAGAGGTATACCTTAGCCGCCCAAACCTTCCTATCATCTGGATCGCTTCCAAGGGTTCCCGTAGCCACCCCGCAGAAGGTCTTCGTCACCGCGTCCAAGGCTGCCTCGACGGATACCCTACCATACCCTTCCACCCTATCTCTTCCTCCACGATTAAGTGGTGGGCGGTTAAATCTTCCAGCCGTCGGCGTCTGAGGATATGCTGGAGCAACCAATACTACATCGGCGCCCGCCTTACCCCATATACCCCGCCCAGGCCCCGCTGTGATCACCAGCAGCCTCGTTCTGATGGCGGGCTCATTCCCATCCCTCACCCCATCTCCATCGAAGTCGTAGAATAGGTCGTAGGTTGCTTCCAATTCATCCGGATGACCATCTCCATCGAAGTCCTCGCCGATTATCCTATTTCCATTAACATCGGCCTCCTTCAGATCCACGATACTGTGTCGGAAGCTAAGGCGCTTGAATCCGGCATCGACGGGCATCTCTCCTCTTAGATCGATTCTCTCGAATACTGGATCGGCGTCGGTGTTTATCAGGACGACGCTGCTTATGTCTAGCCGCCCATTATTGTTTTGATCGAAGAAGAGGTAGTCGTTCCAGCTAACGCCTGCGGGAGGTGTATCTATATGCCTCCATCTTCGATCAACTTGAAGGCCGTTCTGAACTTCGAAGGAGGTCATTAGGATTATCGACTTCAGCTTCATCGAGAGCGGTATCAGCCTTACCGATTGAACGCCCTTAACCTCCCCCTCGTATAGGACGATGTCAACCCCCCTATCGTAGCGGCAGTTCTGATTCACGTCCCGGAAGACCTCGTAATCGTTTGGCGAGTCGCCTATCTTCACCTGATAATCCCAGGGGGCGAGATCCTCGTCTATCAAGCCATCACCATCATTATCCACCCCATCCCATGGATCCTCGTCGATCGCCCCATCCCCATCCTCATCCACGCGATCGTAGTCGGTTAAGGCGTCAACGAGCAGGGCGGCGAGGCCGACCACGTGGGGGGCGGCCATCGACGTCCCGCTTAGCTCCACATAATTATCCAATCCGGGATTCCGATCAGCATCATTACTATCCGCGGAGCTTATCCCGACTCCCGGGGCGACGGCGTCAGGCTTATCGAGTAGGAATCCTCCATTAGAGCTAAATTCGGCGACCCTATCGTTATCGTCGACGGCGCCCACCGTAAGGGCGTAGCTCGCATCGCCGGGAGAGCCTACGCTTAAGCCTAGTTCATGCGAGTTTCCGGCGGCCACGACGGGCAGCACGTTATGGCATGCAAGCTCGTTTACAGCATCCCGTAGCCGAGCGCTAGGCGGCCCTCCGAGGCTCATGCCGGCGGCCACAATCATATACCTTTCCTTATTGTCCCTAACCCAGTTGATCCCCCTGATAACGGTCATAGCGGTTCCCGGAAGAACCCTAACCCCCACGATCCTAGTATCGGGCGCTACCCCGACGTATATGCCGGCCGGATTTCCATCGCCATCTCCAGCGGCTATACCTGCGACATGAGTCCCATGCCCCCTAGGATCCGAAGGGGCGGCGAGCGAGTGAGATGTGAGGTCGCGCCAGCCTATCAGCTTATCGTTCGGGCCTAGCCTACCCCACCCGACCACCGACACGTCCCTAAAGGATCCGACTCCTGGATGAGAGGCGTCTATCCCGGTATCGAGAATCGCTATGGATGTCATGCTTTCCCCTCTAAACCTGAAGGGGGGAGGAGCGTTCTGCGCATTAGTAGCCCTGATGTTCCGGGTAGACCTATCAAGCAAGGGGAACATGGGAGCGTTCAGGTCCACGAAGCTTATTCTCCTGCCCGCTGCCGAGAGGTAGGCCCAGAAATTGGATGCGCTTATATTACCGCAAAACCCGTCGGTAAAATTCGATAAGACGAGGCCGCCATACAACTCGAATAAGCTGAGGTCATCCCGGGTTAGATCTCCTCTTAGGGTTACTATTATCGAAACGGCTTCATCAAGCTTCTCCTTAATCTCAACCTCCTCCTCGAGTAGGTCGTTAACCTGATTGTAGTTCTTATCTAGGTCTGGGTGGGGTTGGGGTTCAACCCTAACCTCATCGTAGAGAACGGTATCGGATGTTAGCGAGAAGATTATCTCGATGAGCTTGGAATCGCCTATCTCTAGAAGAGACCCATTGATAATTGAGAAGATTGCTCGAAACCCTCGATCCTCATCTACGAGCGAGAAGCGAAAAAACTCGGTATCATATGTGGAGCTTTTGAATGCTATTGTTCCGCTTCTGGCTATGGCGAGATAGGAGATGGTCATCATGCTTATCGGGTGATCGACGTTATTCTCAAGGGTCAGCCTGATACTCATCAGATCTCCTTCTCTCTCACTCATCATCAGAATCCATGGATATATGCTAATGATTCTAGAGCTCTCGGGCAGTCCTTCTAGAGCTTGCTCCAGCTCTCTCTGTAGAATCCGTAATCTCTCCTCAAGGTTTCTTATCTCCTGCTCCTTCTCCTCCACGATCTCCGTCGCATTCGCCAGCATCTTTTTCATGTCTTGAAGCTCCGCATCCCTCCTGCTTATCGTCTGCTTAAGCGATTCGACCTCGGCTTGAAGCTCGCTTACGGCTAGCTTAAGCTCATCACGCTCTTTCACCAGATTCCCTAGCTCCGATTGAAGCTTGGATATAACGTCCTCCCTCTTAGAAATCTCCTCCCTCATCACGTTCTGCATCTGAAGATAAACTGCTATCGGGCTGAGGATAACCGCTAGGATGAGGATGATAACGATAAGCCTCATCGAGGGACGCAGCTTTCCAAGCTCCACGAGAACCATAAGCCATAATCTTATATAAGATTTGGCGGCCGCCCGTTCTCGGCTCAGCAGAAGCTTACACATCTAGAATTTCTCGCTAAGCCTCTCGTTTAACGCGATAAAGCTCTTAGAGTATATGGTTCAAAAATGATCTCGGGGATGATAGATCTCGTCGAGGAGTTTGAGAAGAAGCTTGAGATCGCGTCAAGCCTACGGGATAGGCTTGGGGAGGATGCTGAAGCCGCTGAGAGGGATCCGCATTCTCGTAGGCTTCCAAGGCCGTGCGGCCTCACCATACACACGGGTATCGGCTGTAAGTTTGGATGCCTATACTGCTATATCTGGGATATGGGGTTTCGAGGCGAGCCTAGAGCATATCCGCTTTCAGGTCTTCAGCTAGCCTATGCCATCGCCTCGAATCCAGCGGTTGCCTTGGGAAGGAATGGAACCTTGCTTGCCTACGGCTCTGTTACAGAGCCTTTCATGGATGTCAGTAAGGGGAGGTCTTTCGAGTATCTTTCGGCCGTCGCCAAGCTTCTTGGAAACCCGATCCAGCTCTCGACCAAAGCCTATCTCTCCTCCGAAGATGTATCGAGGCTTAAGGAGCTGGTTGGTTATGGAAGCTTCCTCGTCACGATAATATCCTTGAGCATGAGCAGGCTTCTAGAACCTAACGCCCCAAGCCCGGATAAGAGATTCGAGACTATAAGAAATCTTAGGAAGACCGGCTTCCATACGTGCCTCTTCCTCAGACCTATCCTACCAGGTATAGGCTTGAATGAGTTTCGGGAGATTCTCGAGAAGGCTTATGGGCTCGGCGTATGCGGGGTTGTGTTAGGATCTCTGAGGGTTACCAGGGGGATCATAGATAGGCTTAGGGCTGCAGGCTATCCAGGATTAGGCGAGATCCTGGATAGGATTCCGAGGAATCCAAGTGGAGGGGAGCAGGTAACGATAAGATCCTCGGATCTTAAGCAGCGGGTTGCGGAGATCGCGAAGGATCTGGGAATCGAGATTTATCCCTCCGCCTGCGCCGCGAGCATAACCGCCCACGGCCTCGGCTGCTGGGCTTGCAGATTCGGGCCATGCGGAGATAGGGAGGCGATCCCAGATTTCGAGCCAGCCGATTTGATCAAGCTCGCCCGAAGATTCAAGCTTAAGATTCATAGCCTTCGGATCGAAGAACCTAAAGTCTTCCTGAAGGTTGATGGCGATATCAGGATTGTGAAGAAGTTTAAGGAATTCGTGAAAGCCTTGATTAAGAGGGAGCTGGTGATCGGATGAGCAGCCAGCAGGCTGAAAAGCTGCGTAAAATAATCGATAAGGTTCTGGAGCTTTTCCCCATCGAGGATATTCCGCTTAAAGGCTTAAGCTCTTTCGAAGCCTTGGTCGCCGTTATACTCTCCCAGAAGACGAATAGGGAGAATGTTAGGAAGGCTTTGGAGGCTTTTAGAAAGAGGTTTAGGAGCGTTGAGGATGTTGCTAGAGCGAGCGTTAGGGAGATAGGAGCCTCCATAAAGCCCGCTGGCTTATGGAGGATGAAAGCCCCGAGGATAAAGCTCATAGCTAGACAGGTTCTCGAGCTTGGAGGCCTCGAAAAGATACTGGAACTCCCATATGAGGATGCGAAGAAGGTTTTATCGTCGATGAAGGGTATTGGGCCGAAGACCGCCGACGTCTTCCTAATGTTCATGAGAGGCGACCCCGTCCTACCCGTGGATACCCATATTTTCAGGGTTATGCGTAGGCTCGGGATCGCCGATGAGCGAGATGGATACGAGGAGCTTAGGAGAAAGCTCGAGGAGGCTACCGAGCCCGGAAAGAGGATTAAAGCCCATTTAGCCCTGATAGAGTTCGGTCGAGAGATCTGTAGAGCCAGAAATCCTAGATGCGATCTATGCCCCCTCCAGAGCCTTTGCGGTTTTCATCGAGGAAGAGGTTATAAGGCTTCCATAGGGAAACCCTAGTATGACGGGCAGGCTCTCGGGTAAAGTCGCTCTCGTTACTGGAAGTTCTAGAGGTATCGGGAGGGCGATAGCTCTAACTTTCGCTAGAGAGGGCGCAAAGATCTGCATAAACTATGTTCGATCCGAGGATAAGGCTAGGGAGGTCGCTGAGGAGGTGAGAGCCCTTGGATCAGACGCGCTCGTCGTTAAGGCTGACGTCTCGAAGCTCGAGGAGGTGAGAGAGATGTTCTCGAAGGTAATCCAAGCCTTCGGTAGGATAGACATTCTGGTGAATAACGCTGGGATCCTCCTAAAAGGAGATCTGGCAGAAACGAGTGATGAGGATTTCTATAGGATATTCGATAGAATGTGGGAGGTTAACGTTAAGGGCGTGGTCTACTGCTGCAAGGAGGCGGTGAAATACATGAAAAAGAACGGGTATGGGAAGATAATCAACATAGCTAGCAACGCGGGGGTCGGGACTGCTTTTCCCGGAACCACGCCTTATGCAATTACGAAGGCGGCGGTGATCATGCTTACGAAGAGGCTGGCCTTCGAGCTGGGAAAATACGGCATCAGAGTGAACGCGATAGCGCCGGGTATGGTTTTGACGGATATGGCTTCGCCGGAGGGGGTTAGGCTCGCTAAAGAGAGGAGCGTGCTGGGAAGAGTTGGAGAGCCTGAAGAAATCGCGAGGCTGGCATTATTCCTAGCCTCGGATGAATCCAACTATATTACGGGCCAGGTCATAGTGGCGGATGGCGGGAGGATAGACTACCTAACGCACTCGCTTTGAAACCTATGGAAAACTTATGGAGAGGGTATAGTGCTAGCTGATCATGTGTATCGGCTTCCAGAGCGCCGCCTCCGCAGCCTCGGTAAGCGCCTCGCTGAAGGTTGGATGGGGTCTTATCGAGCTGGCGAACTGCTCAAGAGTCAGCTTATTCTGTATCGCTAGAGCCGCTTCCGAGATCAGCTCGGATACATGCGGCCCGACCATCTGGCATCCTATAAGCTCGTTCGTGGAAGCGTCTGCTATCAACTTGATGAACCCTTCTCCAGCCTCTTCGGCTATAGCCCTTCCAAGCGCGGTGAATAGGAATTTTCCAACCTTAACGTCCATACCCTTCTCCTTAGCCTCTGCCTCGCTTAAGCCTGCAAAAGCTATCTCGGGATCTGTGAAGATCGCCGATGGGATAACCAAGCCCTGTATGCTTCGTTCTCTTCCAGCGATATTCTCGGCGACTACAATCCCATGATAGGCTGCGCGATGCGCTAGGAAGGGCGGGCCTGTAACATCGCCTACAGCATATATTCCATTAACATTCGTCCTTAATCTTTCATCAACCTCTATGAATCCTCTTCTATCCAGTTTGACTCCAACCTCCTCTAAGCCTAGATCTCTTGTCAGCGGGCGTTTCCCGACAGCTACCATAGCATAATCGGCTTCTACCTCAAAGTTTTCCCCACCTTTCCTCTCGACTATCGCCCTAACCCTATCATCCATGATCTTGGAGCCAACGACCTTAGACTCTGTATGTATCTCGACGCCCAGCTTCCTAAGCCTCCTCTCAACGATATTTACCAGATCCTTCTCGACACCCGGTAGAAGCTGATCCATCAATTCTACGATGACCACCTTTGAGCCGAGCTTCGCATACATCATCCCTATCTCGAGTCCGGAGACCCCGCCTCCCACAACCAGTAGCCTTTTAGGAATCTCTGGAAGCTCGAGGGCTTGGCTGGATGATATAATCCTTTTTCCATCGAGCGGGATTTCTTTAAGCGATATATGTTCTCCTCCTGTGGCGACGACTATGTTATCGGCTTTGAACTCTTTCTCGCTACCATCCTTCAACCTAACCTCGACTACGGATTCCGATTTTAGCTTAGCCTCCCCCTCAATCACCTTAACGCCATTCTCCTCTAGAAGATATTTCACTCCAAGCCTAAGCCTCTTGACTATACGCGCTCTCAGCCTCTGAAGCTCGTTCCAATCGATTTCAAGCTTCTCCGCTTTAAGCCATCTAGAATTACTCGCGCTCCAATAGGTATTCACTCTGGAGATTAGGGTTTTCGATGGAATGCATCCGCGATTAAGGCATTCGCCGCCTAACGCCTCCTTCTCGATGAGCAGCGTCTTGATACCATGCTGGCCAAGCCTAATCCCCGCGACATAGCCTCCAGGCCCTCCTCCAATAATCACGGCTTGATATTCCCCGGAGATCATGTTGTATTGATGAACTATGCACAAAATAAGTATTTAAAGCGAGGGCTGCCGCCATCGCGAAAAACATCCTTCGAAAGGCTCTTCTGCGTTTTCATAATAGTAATTAGGTGCTATTAAGCTGGTATACTTGCTGGTGAGGAATCTATGAGCCTAATCGAGATTAGATGGCATGGTAGAGGCGGGCAGGGAGTCGTAACCGGAAGCAACCTACTAGCAAGAGCAGCAATCCAAGAAGGAAAATATGCGCAGCACTTTCCAGAATTCGGTCCAGAGCGGGCTGGAGCTCCCGTAAGATCTTACACGCGGATCTCCGACGAGCCTATCGACATCCATTGCGGAATCTATGAGCCTGATATTGTGATAATAATCGATCCGGTGATGTCTAAGACTCCTGAGCAGTATTGCTATGGCTTGAAGCGGGGCGGCGATCTCCTGATCAATAGACCATCTGAGGAAGTGGATAAGATCGCCGAATGGGCTAAGAAGAACGGCTATAAGCTTCACGTCGTGGATGCTAGAAAGATCTCTCTAGAAGAGGTTAATCGTGAGATATACAACGTGCCGATGCTTGCAGCCCTCCTGAAGGTCAGGGGGTTATGTAGCATGAAGACCCTCGAGGATGTCTTGGCTAAGAGGTTCTCGGGAAATGTTCTTGAGATGAACTTAAGACTTAGTAAGCGAGCTTATGAGGAGGTGAAGACGGTTGTCGGCTAAGAAGATCGTTGAGCAGGTCTTGAAGGGAGATTTCACCTATAAAGATCTGCCGATGGCCGCGATGATACCGGTTCCCGCGACCTCTCTAGAGTATAAGACTGGTGCGTGGAGCACGGTTCAGCCTGAGATAGATAAGCAGAAATGTATTAAATGCCTCTTATGCTGGGTGTATTGTCCTGATGGCGCTATCAAGAGGCTTGAGGATGATAGCGTGGAGGTGGATTACGAGTATTGTAAGGGCTGCGGGATATGTAGCACGGTATGCCCTGTCAAGGCTATTAGCATGAAGGAGGTGTAAGGGTGGATGGCTCAGCAGGTTGAGAGAATAGCTATCATGGGTGATGAGGCCATCGCCCTAGCCGTGAAGCAGTCTAACGTCGATGTGATAGCAGCTTATCCGATAACCCCGCAGACAATCATAGTTGAGAGACTTAGCGAATACGTCGCAAACGGCGAGCTAGATGCAGCGTTCATTCAGGCGGAGAGCGAGCACTCAGCCCTATCCATATGCGTTGGCGCAAGCCTCGCGGGAGCAAGAGTATTCACGTCCACGGCGAGCCAGGGACTAGCCTTAATGCACGAGATAGTCTACGCAACCTCATCGATGAGGGCCCCGCTGGTGATGGCGATAGTCAATAGATCTCTAAATGCTCCACTAAACATCCACTGCGAGCATGGCGATGTAATGCCCGAGAGAGACTCGGGATGGATCCACCTCTTCGCCACGAACGTCCAAGAAGCATACGATTTGATATTCATCGCGTTTAAGCTCTCAGAGCATCCAGAGCTACAGCTTCCAGTCTCGGTAAACCTCGACGCATTCATCCTATCCCACAGCGTAGAGCCTGTAACGCCTATCTCGGATGAGGATGCAGCCAAATTCCTACCGCCGAGAAAATACGAATACGAGCTAGACTTCGATAATCCGAGAACCTATGGAACGATGGCTCTACCCGACGTTTACATGGAGTTTAAGATGCAGCTGAAGGAGGCTGCGGAGAAGGCTAGGGAGATCTATCCAGAGATAGCGGAGGAGTATGCTAAGCTAAGCGGTAGGAGATACTGGTTCTTCAACTCCTATATGGCCGATGACGCGGACGCTGTAGTAATCGCCCTAGGATCGGCCTATGGAACCCTTAAAACCGCTGCGAGAAAGCTTAGGGAGGAGGGATATAGGATCGGCGTAATAGGATTAACGATGTTTAGACCATTCCCGGAGAAGGAACTGATCCAAGTATTAAAGAATGTGAAGGCGGCGATCGTAATGGATCGAGCATACTCTTATGGCGGGCTTGGAGGACCCCTATACACGGACGTGATCACAGCCCTCTACAGGAATGGCGTAAGAATACCCGTAAAGAACGTCGTCTACGGGCTGGGTGGAAGAGACTTCAGGCTAGATGAGGCGGAGGCTGTCCTAAAAATGGCGGTTCAAGGAGCTAAGGAGGGAGGATTTGATACGCATGTTCAATGGTGGGGGGTGAAGGCATGAGCGGCCAGACAGCCTTCTATAAGACTCCGAAAGACCTGCCGAGGGAAGAATACTTCGCGTCAGGGCATAGGCTATGCGCTGGATGTGGGGCGGCGATAGCCACGAGATTAATCTTCAAAGTGATACGCGGGCCGACGATCGTAGTCAACCCGACTGGATGCGTCGAAGTCTCAACCTCATGCTATCCATACACCGCGTGGAAGATACCATACGTCCACGTAGCCTTCGAGAACGGCGCGGCGGTCGCATCGGGGATAATCGAGGCTATAAAGATCCTGAATAAGAAGCGCGGAAAGAAGCTCCACGACGTAATAGTCTTAGCTGGAGATGGAGGAACCTTCGACATAGGCTTACAGGCGTTATCGGGAGCTCTCGAAAGGGGCCATAACATGCTATACATCTGCTATGATAACGAGGCTTACATGAATACGGGGATTCAGAGATCTGGAGCAACCCCGCTCGGGGCGGCAACGACGACGAGCCCTGCTGGCAAGGTTATACCGGGCAAGCAGGAAAGAAAGAAGGATTTGATAGGAATAGCTGCGGCTCATCGGATACCATACGCGGCGACAGCAAGCATCTCCCATCCAATAGACCTAGTGAATAAGGTTAGGAAGGCTCTGGAAATCGAGGGGCCGAAGGTCCTCCACGTCCTCTGCCCATGCGTCCCAGGCTGGAGGTATCCGCCATCCGAAACCGTCAGGGTTGCGAGACTCGCGGTAGAGACGAGATACTTCCCGGTCTACGAGGTTGAGAACGGAAGAGTCAAGATAAACATCAGGGTGGATAAGCCGAAGCCTCTCGAGGAATTCCTAAAGCTTCAGCGAAGATTCGCCCACCTCCTAAAGCCGGAGAACGCCCACGTCCTAGAAGCATTAAAGAAGGCTGTCGAGGAGAATTGGGAGAGGCTCGTTAGGCTAGAGGAGAGCGGAGTAACCCTCTAAGACACATATCTTTTTAACATCCCCAACCTTTTTTAGCCGAGAAAACTTGCCCAAAACCCGGATTATCGTCTGGGAGGGGCTGGACGCGGCTGGGAAAACAACCCTACTGAACGAGGTTAAGAGATTATTAGAAGAGAGAGATTACCGAGTTCTAGTCTATAAGACTCCAAGCGATAGTAAGACCGGAAATTTCGCGAAAAGCTATGGAAATGATCCTAGGATAGACCCGCTCACCAGAATGCTACTCTTCCTAGCCAATACTAGCGATGATTCAAGGATAATCAGAGAGCAGATAGAGTCAGAGTCTCCGAACTTCTACTTCATAGACAGATACTACCTCTGCTCGATAGTTTATGGCTTCGCATTCCTAAAACTTCAAGGAAATCCGTTAAGCGAGGAAGACTTCAGGAGATTCATAACCCTCATGGAGAAGCTCGGGGGGAGAGTCTTCGTGGAGCCTGATCTATACTTGATAGTGGATGCACCCGAAGAAGATAGAGTTAAGAGGCTTGCGGAGAAAGAGAGCCAAGGGGGATTGGAGAATATTCTAGAAAGGGATACGCGGATGCAGCAATATGTAAGAGAGTTCTACAGGGTATTTAGGGAGATGAAGCCCGACCGAGTATATTGGATAATGAATCCTCAGGGTAAGCTTCGTGAAGTCGCGGAGCAGATAGCCGAGATCTTGTTATCGGAAGGCGGGGTAAGATTAAAGCAGTAGGATTTCCGACTATGGGTGAATCTAGGATGAAGAGGGAGCTCATCAGGACGTTTATAGCGGTGGATTTCGATAATCCGGCGATAGTGTCTAGGGTTCAGGATGTCCAGCGAGAGCTTATAAACTCGGGCATAGCTATGAAGCCCGTAGAGCCGCAGAACCTTCACGTAACCCTATGGTTTCTAGGCGAGATAGATCGGGAAAGATTAAACCTCGTGCTTGAGAATGCTGGCAAGGTTGTTTTCAAACCATTCGATCTAAAGGTTGAGGGCGTTGGATACTTCCCAGGAGGAAGCAGGATAAACGTCATCTGGCTCGGGGTAAAGGATCCGGAAAACGGCTTAAAGAATATCCTAGATCAGCTTCTCGAGAAACTAACGAAGCTAGGCTTCAGATATGATGAAAGGGGGTTCACGCCCCATCTAACAATAGGCAGGGTCAAGTTCATACGAGATAAGCAGTCGGCGATCCAGAAGCTCAACAAGCTTAAAGAACTATACTTCGGCGAACAACACGTCGACTCATTCAAAGTCAAGAAAAGCACCCTAACCTCGCGCGGACCGATATACACGGATCTATTGGTCGTCAGGGCGGAGGGCGCATGAGCTACGAAAAAGTCTTGGAGAAGGCTCTAAGGCTTGTCAAGCCTAGCAGGTCTGAGGAAAGGAAGCTTAAGAAGATGGTCGAGGAGGCGTTGAATATCGCGAGAGAGGAGTCGAGGAATTTTTCAGGGATAGTCGATATATCTCTCGAAGGGTCCGTTGCAAAGAATACTTGGATCAAGAATAGAGCGGAGGCAGATGTATTCATACACTTCAGTCCAGAGGTCTCTAAGGAGGAGCTTGAGAAGAAGATCGTGGATCTCGGGACTAGGATAATCGAGAGGCTCGGCGGAAAGCCCATGCTAATGTATGCCGATCACCCCTATGTCGAGGGAGTGATAGATAATGTAACGATAGACATCGTAGCATGCTATAAAACCGAGCCGCCGAACTGGATCAGCGCAACCGATAGGACTCCATACCATACGAGATACGTCTTGGAGAGGCTTAAGCCCGGCCAAGAAGATGATGTAAGACTGCTTAAGGGCTTCATGATGGCATGCGGAGTCTATGGAGCAGAGATCAAGGTTAGAGGATTTAGCGGATACCTTACGGAGCTTTTAGTAATAGGCTATGGAGGGTTCTTAGAAGTATTGAGGAGGGCTGCAGGATGGAAGCCGCCAGTAATCCTGGATCTAGAAGGATACTATAGCTCGAGGGAGGAGCTTCTCGAAATATTTAGGGGTAATCCGCTGATAGTTATAGATCCGGTCGATAGGTCTAGAAATGTCGCGGCGGCGGTATCGATGACGAAGCTATCGGAATTTATCTTAGCCTCAAGGCTATTCTTGGAAAATCCCTCCATAAAATTTTTCAAAGAACCTTCGATAAAGGTGAGGACGAAGGATATCCTAAAGCTCGCTAGGGAGAGGCATATACTCTACATATTCTTCAGGCTTAAGGAGTATAAGCCGAGAGACGTTATCTGGGGGGAGCTAAGGCGGAGCGAAGAAGGCGTGCGTAAAGCCTTGGAGAGGCTAGGCTTCAAAGTCTATAGAAGCGCGTCATGGACGGATGAAAATAAGAAGTGCATACTGCTCTTCGAGCTTGACAAACTAAACCTACCAAGATACATACTACACCAAGGCCCTCCAATCTATCTCAGGAATGCCCTAGATTTCTTAGAGAAATGGTCTAGGAGGGGGGTAGGGCCATGGATTCAGGGAGATAGGCTCTACGTCTTGAAAAGAAATGAGGAGACCCACTCGAAGACCCTCTTGAAGAAGGAGATTGAGAGGGGGATGGTGGCCGTTTCAAGAGATCTTCTAGAATATTTTAGGAAGGCTTCTATAGGCACGGATCTGCGAAGTTTAACTAGAATGGTTAAGAGGGATGAGTATGCGCTCAGGTTTTTATATGAGTTTCTTAAGGCAAGACCGCGTTTTCTTATGCCATGATAGCGGTAAGCTTAGATGAATTAGCTGAGAATAGAAGTCTCCTCCTCAGCCTATCCTTTCCCTCGGAGAATATTCAATACGCATCTATGATCCTGAAAGAGCTTATGGATATCGGCGTAACCGAGCTATTCTGTATCTCGAGAAAAGACTCCCTAACTCCTCTAGTGCTTGGAAAGGGTTATCGCGGTCTGGTTTTAAAAGCTAGGATTAGAGAAAGGGTTATCGCTCTGAAGATTTTGAGGACCGATGCCTCAATTAATGGACTTACCAAGGAGGCGATCGCGCTCTCTAAGGCAAATAGCGTTGGCGTAGGACCCAGGCTCATAGGTTATTCTAAGCATGTTTTAGCCATGGAGTTTATTGAAGGGACATCAATGGATCGATGGCTAAAAGACTTACCCATAGAGGATTTTCTTAAGCTTAAGAGCGTTCTAAGAAGATGCTTTGAAGATGCTAGGAAGCTCGATGAGATAGGTCTTGATCATGGAGAGATCAGCGATGCTAAAAAGCATATAATCGTGAAGCCTGATCTAAAACCCGTCATAATCGACTTTGGTAAAGCGAGCTTCTCGAGAAAACCCGCTAACGTAACATCGCTCTTCAGCTATATCTCATTCGGCCCACATTCTAGAAAGATACTCGATATGCTAAGGATAGCGAGTCCGCCTCTAGAAAAGGCTAGGCGATATAAGCGAGACCCCAGCCGCGAGTCCTTCGAAGAACTCCTCAAAGCCTTGAAGCTCATCTAGCAAGCCTTATCTTATAAGCTAAACAGGATTCTCTGAAAGATTATGGATAAACAGCGGATACGCGAATATATCTGGAGGCTGCTCGAGGAGAAGGGCGTTGCCAGATTTCCTAAACCCGTTTACGGAAGGATACCTAACTTCGTTGGCTCCGAGATAGCGGCATTTAGAATCCTAGAGCTTGAGGAGTATAGAGGGGCGAGAGTTGTTAAGGTTAGCCCAGACTCCCCCCAAAGATATATTCGATATAGATGCCTGCTCGATGGAAAGATTCTGATAATGCCGACCCCGAGGCTTAGAGAAGGCTTCCTCATACTAAACCCCTCTAAAATCAATCGAAGAAACTACGAATACGCATCAACGATAAGAGGAGCATTCATTTATGGAGAAAAGATTTTGCCGGAGGATTTGCCGAGGATAGACCTCATAGTTACAGGCTCGGTAGCCGTAACTAAGAATGGCTTAAGGCTTGGAAAGGGCGGAGGGTATAGCGAACTCGAATATGCTATACTAATGGAATATGGTAAAGTCGAGCGATCGACGCCAATAGCAACTAACGTGCATGATCTACAGATAGTAGAATGGCTTCCCAGAGACGCCTACGACCTCACCGTAGATATCATAACAACCCCGACGAAAACCATAAAGGTCGAGAGAAGACATGAAAGGCCTCCTGGAATAATCTGGAATCTCCTATCAGAGGAGAAGGTTAGGGAGATACCGATACTCAGAAGATTGAAATCTTATCATGGACGCACGTGATAGCCTCTCCTATCGAAAGGTTTTATTTCGGCCAATAGCTTCTTAAGAAGACCGCCTATGGCTTCTAGAAAGATCATATGGCTTCTAAGCTTCCTATCATTCATAGTCTATGCTGCTGCAGCCACCGAGATAGGCCCCGCCTTATCCGAGATCCGCTCCGAATTCGTGTTAAATGAGACTATGGCGGGATTACTGGCCGGTCTCCAGCCTCTAGCTGGGGTACTGGCGATTTTCGGCGGCATCCTTTCGGATATCTTCGGGAGAGCGAGGCTTGTCTCATTCTCTTTGATGCTCATGGGGCTTGGCGTCCTAGCAATCTCATCCACGCCCCATATCTGGATACTCGGAGCAGCCCTATTAATCTTCGGATCCGGGATGGGCTTCTTCGAGGCATCCGTAAATGCCTTCATCTCAGAAGTCTTTCATGATAAAAGGGGAATGGCGATAAACTTACTCCACATAGGCTGGAATATCGGATCGACGATAGGCCCTTTGCTAGCAGCTTATGCTATTCTAGTTTATGGAGGCTGGAGGCTGGGGTATTTCTTACTAGCTCCCTTCATGATAGCTCTTTCCGCCGTCATGTGGATTATAGCCAGAGACTCCTCTCATGATCATAGTGGAAAGTCTCGTGATCATAAACCTATAAGCTTGAAGACGATCTTAGAAATCCTTCCACTTATGGTCATTCCCTTTCTAATAGTCGCGAGCCAGCTTGGAATAACAACCTGGCTCCCATCGATTCTCACCAATCAGGGGGCATCTATAATCGAGGCGAGCCTAACCGTAGGGTTGTTTTGGGCGTTAAGCGGTGTTGGAAGATTAGTTTGGTCGCCTTTTATAGATCGGCTTGGATACTGGAGGGTGCTCGTCATTACCGGAGGATGCTCTACTCTTCTAATGCTTTTCGCAATCCTCCCGCTCCCGATTTATATGAGGATGGCGTTATGGGCGTTCTCGGGCTTCCTCCTAGGGCCAGCCTATCCAACTACGGTGGCATGGATAACGGCAATCCATCCTGAGATCGGCGGAACCCTTTCGGGAACACTCTTCGCTTTCGGAACCCTGGGATCATTCGTCTCAGCAATAATTATAGGAGCCTTATTCGACGCATTCGGATCCATCATCGCTCAACTCTTCTTCCCATTACCAATACTGGCGATGGCTTTACTATCCTATCTAATGCGGGAGATCGGAATATCTAAGAGCGATGGTAACACATAAATCTGCTCACGATACACTTCTATTGAATGTGGAGCCGTATTGCGGCGAAATTTCGAGAATTTCCCGCAAGATTAAGAATTGTTAGATTGATGATCGAGAATGGGATTGGGGTTTCCGAAAATGGCAAGATAGTCGTTGGCTCTATAGAGATCCCAGATACATCTATTGCTAGAGCAGCCCAGGTCGATAGAAGAGTTGTTAGAAAAACCGTGCAACAAATCTTGAACGATGAAATCTTAAGAAGGATATTCACGGGGATAAGGCCGGCTGGAGCATTCTTGGCGCCTATAGCGAAGGAGCTAGGCTTCTATGTCGTCGAGATTAGGGCGGATCCAACAGCAGCTGGAATAATAGCGAAGGCAGCCGAGATAATAGCGAGAGAAAACATAAGCATAAGACAAGCTGTAGCCGAAGACCCCGAACTATTCCCAGAGCCTAAACTAATCCTAGTCCTAGAAAAGCCGCTCTCAGGAAATGGCTTAAACCAGCTATTGAAAATACCGCAGGTTAAAAGCGTTACAGCCTACTAGCCGGCCAACTAGAAGCAAACCCCTCATATTTTAACGATCTCCGGCTAAAACCGATTCGAAAGGAAAAGGGTAATTAAAACCCGTGAAGAAGAGCATACTGGTGGGGCCGTGGTCTAGCTTGGTATGATTCCAGCCTGGGGAGCTTAGCCAAATGCCCAGACCGCTGGAGGTCCTGGGTTCGAATCCCAGCGGCCCCACCACCCCCAGAACATCTAGCTCCGCTCGCTTAGATCAGGTAGCGTGGCATGCTTGAGAATATTAGGAGGATGAGGCTGATAATGAATACTAGGATCCATCTCGTGGGGCTCCATGCTAGGATCTTTTTCCCATCTAGTTCTCCGAAGGGTATTAGGTTGAAGAAGGCTATGAAGGCGTTTAATAGGGCTAGAGTCGATAATACGTGAGAGAATCCTTTAAGGATGAATGCCGCTATATTCAGGACCCCGGAGAGTATTAGGTTCGCTAGGGGGCCTGCTAGGGCGATCATCCCGAGGGTTTCGATCGTCGTTAGGCCCGAGATGACGACTGCTCCGGGAGCAATTATCTTGAAGGGGATTATGGGGATCGCTGTCACTAAGGTTAGAATGGCTCCGAATGGATCGAGCTTGAACCTTGCATAAAGCCCCTTCGATCTAGCATATGCTCTATGACTAAGCTCATGGAGAAGGAAGGAGGCTACGAAGCCGATTAGATAGCATATGAGGTATATTGGATGTATCAGGAAGTTATAGCCTATAAGCGAGAATCCGACTAGGATCACCAGCAGCGCTCCTATAAAGAAGTGTAGATATTCTCTTCGAGCTTCGAGGCTAGCCGCTCTCCTATACCATCTCGGCTCTAAAGCCTCTTCAATAGGCTTTTTCTCAAGCATCCGCCTTAGCTTAAACTCCTTTTCATAGGGCGATGCGGCTGCGCGTAGCCCTGGGCAATTATGCTTCTCGGGAAGCCTATGCTCCGAGCAGAAATACTCGCCGCAATAAGCGCATCTAAATGGCATTAAAACCTCCTTACCGCATACAGCGCATCTGGCCATAAGCCCTCCTCCAGGCAGAGATAAAGCCTATTAGGCTAGATATTAGCCGGATTGCTCGAATATAAGCATTAGAAACATTAAATCGTCCCAGCCCGAGGATATAGGTGATGAGCAGAAAGTTTCTACCGGATGATCTTGAGAGGATGATTAGGAGGAGGTTAGAGGAGCTAGCTCGAGACCTCGTGCAGGATGTATCGGGGATAGTTGAGGAAGCTTTAGAGACTTTTAAGCCGATAGCTAGGCGGATGATTATACAGGAGTATATAGCTCCAGACTACGACGTATATGTTAAAGGCGATCGAGTCGTAGCCTTAATTCAACTCCCCGGGGCGGAGAAGGAGTCTATAGATCTTAGGATAACGGAGAGAATGCTTATGCTCGAAGCAGCCTTCTCGAAAAATCTCGTCGAAAAAGCTCCAGAAGCTAGGCTATTCAAATCCAAAGGCTATAGATGCTCGATCGAGCTTCCCGAGGAGGTCGATCCAGCCGGGGGAACAGCCTCCTATCAAAATGGGGTATTATTGGTGCAGCTTCCAGTAAAGAAGCTGAGAGGAGTCAAGGTTAAGATAGAGTAGCCGAACCATGGCTCACACCCCATATAGCGAGCTTGCAAGATTATGTGAAAGGCTTACGGAGCTTAGCGGTAGAAAGGATAAGATAGCGCAGATAGTTAGATTTCTGAAGGATATCGATCCATCCGAGGCGGCGCCAGCGGCTCTCCTTCTAATAGGAAGGGTAACTCCAGAGGGGAGTGAGGAGAAGCTTGAGGTAAGTATTGCCGCTGCATTCGAGCTATTAGAGGAGGCTGGCCAGCTGACCCTCCTAGACTCCGAGCCGCCAACCATTATAGAGGTCTGGAATACTCTTCAAGAGATTGCTAGGCTAAGAGGCTCAGGGTCTAGGGAGAAGAAGCTCTCGCTTCTAAGATCACTCATACATCGGATGAGCGATCTAGAGAGGCACTGGTTTCTAAAGCAGCTTGTTGGAGAGATGCAGCATGGCGTTAATGAGGGGCTGCTTCTAGAGGCTCTATCAGAGCTTACAAATACGCCTCTCCAAATCGTTCAAAGAGCGTTTATGCTCTTGGGTAAGATTGGAGACTTGGTTAGTCTAGCTGTAACTAGTGGTAGGAAGGGGATTGAGAGCGTAAAGCTTGAGCTCTTTAGACCATTAAGACCTATGCTAGCGGAAGTATGCCATGATGTTGAGGAGTTTCTGAAGGAGGTTGGAGAGCCGGTAGCCCTCGAATACAAGTTCGATGGAGCTAGGGTGCAGATCCATATCAGAGGGGAGGTCGTCAGGATATTCTCGAGAAGGCTTAGCGAGGTGACGGAGAGCCTCCCCGATATAGTTCGGCAGGTTAAAGGCTTCGCATCCAAGATTAGCGAGGCGGTCTTAGATGGAGAGGTCGTTGCGGTAGCGGATGATGGAAGACCCTTACCCTTCCAAGAGCTATTAAGGCGGTTTAGGAGGATTCGAGATGTCGAGGAGGAGTCTGAGAGAATCCCGTTAAGACTCTGGATATTCGACATACTATATCTAGATGGCCGAGAACTTCTGGACGAGCCGTATAGTAGGAGGCGTAGGATTCTCGAGGAGCTGATTCCCAGAGATTATCTAACTCCGATGATCATTACGGAGAAGGCGGAGGATGTCCAGCGATTTATGGAGAAGGCTATAGCGGAGGGGCATGAGGGATTAATGATTAAGCGGTTAAGCTCGCCGTATAGACCGGGGAGGAGGGAGAAGCTATGGCTTAAGCTTAAGCCTGCTGAAACGCTCGATCTCGTAATAGTTGCAGCCGACTGGGGTCACGGCAGAAGAACGGGATGGCTTAGCAACTATCATCTAGCAGCATACAACCCAGAAGACGGCAGCTTCCAAGTCGTCGGAAAAACCTTCAAAGGATTAACCGACGAGGAATTTGAATGGATTACGAAAAGGCTTCTGGAACTTAAAATAAGCGATGATGGATATACTGTAAAAGTTAAGCCAAGGATCGTCGTCGAGGTGGCATATAATGAGATCCAGAGAAGCCCCAAATACCCCTCAGGATACGCTCTGAGATTTGCTAGAATAATCCGGATTAGAAATGATAAGCGCCCCGAGGAAGCAGATACTATACAAAGGATCGGGGAGCTTTATCTAAAGCAGTTCGAGAAGAAGAGGATGCCGAGAGAGGACATCATCTGGAAGCTTAGAATAAGATAAGCCGAAGACAGGATATTCCCCCTATAGTCACCTAGAGAATCCATGGGTTAGAATACCCGTAGGCTTCTAGGGAAATCTTTTTTGAAGCTCTATCCCTTCCAGCTCTCTAGAGTATGGGGAGAGCGATCATAGGATATGGTGCTGGCTTAGGGCTTCTCACCCTAGCAGGTCTCCTACTAGGTATCGAAGGCCCAGGTAGCCAAGCAATAACTCAATTCAATCTATTCATAGTCCTCCTAAAGGCATATACACCACTTCTAACACCCTTCTCCTCGATCCTCGGCTATCCAATATTAGGCGGGTCTCAGAGCCTCGGACCGCTCCCCCTCCTCATCTGGATAGCTATAGGCTGCCTCCTAGGCATACTTCTCAGAAGCGGCGGCGGAGCCGCGAAAGCCATGTTCTTAACGTCTGCCACGATCCTGATCCTATGGATAGGCTCCCTATTCTTCTCAGCACCAGCTTGGCCAGATCAACGCAGCTGGCTAATGGCCATAAGCAATCTATCAAATGATCTTATATCAAGGCCGATAGACCTTGGGTTTATACTCCTAGGCCCCATGCTAGTCTCTGCAGTAATAGGCCAGCTAACAGGAGAGATTAGCTCGAGGCTAGTCCAAGAGAAAGAGCTTGAGGAGAGATACAGATTATATTAGCGTCATCCATTTCTGATAAAGGAAGAAAAAAGGTGGATATAGGGGGATCTCTACTCAGGCTAAATGCTTTCAATAGCCTCCTGTGGAGCTGGTGTAGCAGCCGGCTTTGCCTTAGGCTTCGCTCTTCTAACCCTCTTCTTCCTCGTGGTCTTCTTTTTAGCAGCCTTCTTCTTGGCTTTCTTCTTTGCAGCCTTCTTCTTTGCCGTCTTCCTCTTAGTCGTCTTCTTCTTTGTAGCCTTCTTCTTTTTCCTCGTAGTCTTCTTAGCCTTCTTTCGGGCCATTTATTTCTTCACCCGTCGGTTTTATATACATCCGAGTTATATAAAAAATTTTCGGAAAATTTTACGCATCAATTTTGAAGTAAAATTTTGAGAACAATTTTTATCGGGGCATCGACATTATTTTTATGCATCGGTGAGAGTATGGCTGAGGTCGATTTTTCGGATTTTCAGAAGCTAGATATCCGGGTTGGGAGGGTTATTTCTGCGGAGAGGGTTGAGGGCGCTGCTAAGCTATTGAGGTTTGAGGTTGATTTTGGAGAGTTTAGGAAGCAGTCTGTTGCCGGGCTTGGCCATATCTATAAGCCTGAGGACTTCATCGGTAAGCAATTTGTCTTCGTTGTAAATCTTAAGCCTAAGAAGATTAGGGGCGTTGTCTCGGAATGCATGATGCTCGCGGCCGTGATAAATGAGAACGATGTCGTTCCAATAGTTCCCCAGAAGGAAACCCCTGATGGCTGTAAGGTCTTCTAACCAGATCCTCTCTCATACACCCATTCCGAGAGCCTTTAGGGCAAATGCAAAAAAGGAGGTCTATAAGCCTTCTAACCGGGTTAAGCGGAGATGCTAAAGAAGCTCTTCATAGAAGATGTAATGAAGCTACCCGATGGATCGGAGGTCGAGCTGCTCGGCTGGGTGAGGAATAGGAGGGTGCATGGAGGATTAATCTTCCTAGATCTGAGAGATAGAAGCGGAGTAATCCAGGTAGCGATAAAGCGGGAAAACGTTCCAGAGAAGGACTTCGAACAGGCTAAAGATATTCTCAGGGAGTCGGCGGTCAAGGTCATCGGAGTCGTAAAGCATGATCCTAGAGCTCCCAATGGTATAGAGATCCAGTGTAGGAGGCTTGAGATAATCGGCCCAAGCCTAGACGACTTCCCGATAAGGAAGGGTGTTAAGGTTAAGTTCGTTCTCGATAATAGGCATCTCCATATTAGAAGCCCGAAGGTGGCTGCGATAATGAAGATAAGGGCGAAGCTTCTAAAGGCTGCTAGAGACTGGTTTGAGCGAAACGGGTTCATCGAGATTAATTGCCCAAGCTTTATCACGGCAGCGGTCGAGGGTGGTGCAACCCTCTTCGAAGTAGATTACTTCGGGAGAAAAGCATACCTAACCCAGAGTTCCCAGTTCTATCAAGAGGCCGCGATCTATAGCTTGGAGAAAGTGTATAGTATTCAGCCGAGCTTTAGAGCGGAGCTTAGCAGAACTAGGAGACATCTAACGGAATTCTGGCATCTTGAAGCGGAGATGGCTTATGCGGAGCTTGAGGATATGCTTAGAGTCGTTGAAGATCTTCTCTACGCTATGGTGCGAGAAGCATACGAAAACGCTGAAAAGGAGTTCGAGCTCCTCAAAATCCGGCTCGATCCAGAGGTCGCCAAGCCGCCTTATCCTAGAATAAGATATGCAGAGGCACTAGAGATGCTACAGAAAAAGGGCTTTGACATAAAGTGGGGCGACGACTTCGGAGCCGATGAGGAAAGAGAACTCTCGAAAGAATTCGAGAAGCCTTTCTTCGTAACCTACTGGCCTAGAGAGGCTAAGGCATTCTATCATATGCCAGATCCGGAAGATCCTAAAGTTTGTAGAAATGCCGACCTCCTCGCCCCCGGAGGCTTCGGAGAGATAGTTGGAGGAGGTCAGAGGATCCATGATTATAATCAGCTACTTGAAAGGATTCGAGAGAATGGATTGAATCCAGATGATTATAAATGGTATCTCGATCTAAGGAAGTATGGCTCCATCCCCCATAGCGGATTCGGGCTTGGTGTCGAGAGGGTGCTTTGGTGGCTTCTAAAATTATCCCATATTAGGGATGCATGCCTCTTCCCGAGGACTCCTGCCAGAGTTTATCCGTGAAGTTTTGATGAGAAAAAAGTTTTGAAGGCTAAAATTCCTCCTCTTCCTCCTCCCATTCCTCCTCCTCGTCCCATTCCTCCTCTTCCTCTTCAAACTCTTCATCAAACTCGGCCCAAATCATGGCTTCTCTCGAATCAACGATTCTATCCCCTGATTTAAGCATTACCAACCTAGATCCTAAAGATCTTGGAAATCCCCGATTCTAGAAGGCATTAGCCCCCTTAAGCCTTCTAACGAGCGTGCTTATGCTCATGGCTCGAGGAATTCTAATTTTCTCATGTCTAAGCTGGAAATAGGCATCTTGGATGTATTCTAAAGCCGCCTTAAAACTGCTTATCGAGGAGAAGATGTGTCCTCTTAAGATCGGTTTTGAAGGCTGGTATAATGAAAGGACGACGGGCACGAGATAGATCGTTTGAAGATCTCCCTCGAATCTCATCTTCTCAATAAGCTTCCTTAGGAAGATTATTCTCCTTTCCTGGCTCTCTAGTATCTTCAGCTCGGCTGATGGTGGCGGTGGCCTATTCCAATGTTTGCAATCTATCAAGAGCATTAGATTTCCATAGTAGGCTAGTATGTCTATTTGGATTCGCCCCTCCCTAGAGGATATGGTTAGATTCCATTCCGAGCTATATCCAGCCTTCCTGAGGATTTCCGCTATAAGCTTCTCAAAGCTTTTCCAGCTTAGATATTTTGCAAGGTATTTTCCCTCAACCCCGAATTCGAGCCCTCTTAGAATCGCTCTTATCCTAGCTTCCTCGGTGAGCCTAAGCTCGCATGGTGAGAGGTCTAGAATCTTGAGGATTTTCTCGAGCTGCTCTCTCGAGATCAGGGTTTCTTCTAGAAGTTCATCGACAGTTATAGGGCTTTCCGCCGAGGATAGTTTTAGTATCGCTTCGAGAACTCTGGCGATTAGCTCGCTTCTGATATCCATGCTACTAGTGGCTTACGCCTAGATAGAGTGATGCTAGTTTGGGGTGGTTTAGGAGTTCTTCGCAGCCTCCCTCGAAGATGAGCTTCCCCCCGACGAGGAGGTATGCCTTATCTCCTATCTCGAGAGCCTTTTTAGCATTCTGCTCGACTAGTATTATCGTTATGTTTAGTGTATCGCGTAGCTCGATTATCTTTGAGAGGACCTCGTTGGCTATTTTCGGCGCTAGTCCTCCCGTAGGCTCGTCGAAGAGCATTACGCTTGGTCTTCTTAGGAGCGCCATAGCCATGGCGACCATCTGCCTCTCCCCTCCGCTCATAAGCCCCGCCTTCCTTCTCCAATAGCTTTTAATTATCGGGAATAGGTCTGCGACCTCCTCGATCCTTACCTCGAGCTCTTCTTTTGGAAGTATGTATCCGGCCATCCTTAGATTTTCTTCGACCGTTAGGTTCTCGAAGATGTTATTGGTTTGGGGGAGGTAGGCTATCCCGAGCCTCGCTATCTCATGAGGGGGCTTGCCGACGAGCTCTACTCCATTATAGATTATCGAACCGGAGTATATCGTGGTTAGTCCGAAGATCGATTTTAGGAGCGTGCTTTTCCCGCTTCCATTAGGCCCGACTATCACATTTATCTTGCTTTTATCAAAGCTGGCTGAGATGTCGAAGAGGACGTGAAGCCTCCGATATCCGGCGTTCAGTTTCTCAAGCCTTATCATAGCCTATCAGCCCCCTAGATATGCGTCTATTACCTGCGGATCCGCTATAACTATCTCCGGCTTACCCTTAGAGATTATTGACCCGGATGCCATCACGTATACTTCGTCGGTGTATTGTAGCGCTATGTCGAGTCTATGCTCGACGAGGAACAGGGTTATCCCAAGCTGGTCTCTCAGCCTCACGAGCGTCTTGAATATCTCATGCGCTAGGGCTGGATTTACTCCGGCGACAGGCTCATCCATCACTAGGAGCTTAGCATCCGTCATTAAAGCTCTCCCGATCTCAAGGAGCTTCATCTGACCCCCGCTAAGCTTCCCAGCCTCCTGATACCATAGATGATCAAGCTTTAGAAGCTTCAATAATTTGAAAGCCTTCTCAACAGCTCCCTCCTCAACCCTTAACCACCTATCTCTTCTTAAGGCTGAGAAGAATCCCTCGCCGGGGTTTCCCGGATAGGTTACGAGCAGATTCTCTAAGACTGTAAGCTTTCTGAAGGGCTGGGGTATTTGGAATGTTCTAGCAATTCCCTGTTTGAATATGAGGTGGGATGGCAAGCCTGTGATATCCTTTCCATTGAAGAAGATTCTACCTCGATCCGGCTTATAAACCCCCGTTATCAGGTTTATGAGCGTCGTCTTCCCGCTTCCATTAGGCCCTATCAAGATCGTTACTGTCCGCTCTTGAACGTCCATGCTAACCCCATTTACGGCTTTTAGCCCGCCGAAGCTCTTGACTAGATCTCGCACTCTCAATATCTTCTCCGCCATTTTTGCCGAAAACCATAAAAAGGGGTAGGGTAAAAAGTTTTCCCTCTCTACTTCAGGATTACCTCGTCCTTCTCGCAGTCGTAGATCCCTACAGGCTTCCAATCGTATTCTCCACCAGTCTTAACAAGGCTAACGAGCCAATACTGCTTCCCAACTCTATCCCCGTATTCGTTAAGCTCTATATAGCCGCTGGCGCCGTAGTAGAACTTTAGGATGTCTGGAAGCACGGAGATTATGGCATCCGCGTCATACTTGTCCGTGGAGAGGATCGCTAGAGCAACCGCCCAGACCGCGTCATAACTGTTATACGCATAAGTCTCCGGAGTTCGACCAAGCTTATCCTTCACCTTCTTCATGACTTCAATGTATCTATCTCCGATCGGCGCGGCCATCGGGCATGGGAACTTGACCGACGCTATAAACTCCGCTATCTTCGGATCTTCCTGCAGCGCGTAGTCATAGGCATTTCCATCGCTTCCAAACCAATTAACCTTCCAGAGAACGTCATACTCGGTCGCTGTCAAGAAGAAAGCTCTCGCCTCGCCGAATGAGATTAACTGAACTAGTATTTTCTCGGGCGGGACTCCCTCACCTACCAACTTGTTAATCGTTTCAACTAACTTCGCCACTTCTGCCGAGAACTCTTTTGCTTCAGGATCGTATCTTATTTCGCCGGCAACGGTTAACCCGATTTCCTTGGCGGTTTTCTTGACAACATCGCTTAGCCCATCGCCCCACGCATCACCCCTCCAGACCAAGATCATGTGAGTTGCGCCAATAGCCTTCGCATATAGCGGTCCTATCCGTCCTTGGTAGATGTCTGCCGGAACGAATCTATAAACATAATCTCCCGCTATTCCTAGCGTGGGGTCTGTCGAGGACTGGCTGATTATCAAGATCTTGTTTGAGTCGGCATACTCCTTTAGGTTCCTGACCTCGGAGCTCGCCATAGGTCCTATTACGACCCTAACTCCTTTGGCATAGAGGGTTGTCAGCTTCTCCAGCGCCACGCTAGGATTAGTCTCCGTGTCTTCGATGTAGAGCTTAAGCCTCCAGTTCGCCCCTATCTTCTCGAGGAATTGGTTAACATCCTGAACTGCTGCCTCTATCGCGATCTTATCATTTTCTCCAAATGCTGCAAGAGCTCCGGTTAATGGCAGTAGCGCCCCGATTGGCACTTCACCGCTTAGACCTCCTGCGGTAGCTCCAACCCTGGCTCCGGAGAAGTATGGCGCTGTTATCAGCCCTATCCCTATACCTGCGACCAGCATTACGATCGCAAGAACTATTGCGACGATCTTGGAGACTCCTCTAACCTTATTCATTTTGCCTCATCACCTTTTTCGAATGAATAAGCTAGAGATTTATAAGTCTTTGAAGGAAGTCACGTAAATATTCATATCTTGCAGATCGCCCCAGAGCTTTGGAAAAAATGAGGCTATAAGAGCTGGAGGTGCCTTCCCTCTTGTTCCCACCACTTTTAAGAGATGCGGTGATATTTGCCTCATTACTCTCGATGCTCAGCACGGGGCTGACGCTTACCTATATGACGACCAAAGTTCCAAACTTCGCTCACGGCGATTTCGCGACCATCAGCATGTATACGAGCCTCGTCTTAGCGGAGATTTTCGGTTTAAATCCTTACTTGGGTATACCTTTAGGCTTTCTAGTCGGCAGCCTGACAGCTCTCCTACTCTACATTTCTGTTTTAAAGCCGCTTCTTGATAGGGGCGCAAATTATATCATCCTGATGATAGCTACAATAGCCTACGACATGATACTCATATCGGTAATCAATATCCTTGCAGACTCTCTAACCTACGCCTATAAGATAGCTACCCGACTCTTTATACTCAAATCCTATGATTTCTCGATATCCGGTTTGCCGGGCATAGCGGTTGTGGCGCCGTTAATCGCCGTAGTTATAGTAGTTGTCCTTTACCTCTTCCTTAATAGAACAAAGTTCGGGATAGCTATGAGAGCTGCGATAGAGAATCCATCGCTCGCCGGGGTTGTCGGGATAAATGTAAATCTAACCTATGCCGTCTCATGGTTTATCTCTGGAGGGCTTGCCGGGATCGCAGGCTCACTTATGCCTTTATGGCTTATGTGTAATCCGGATCTGGGCATGCGTCTAATCGTTAGCATATTCGCTGCGAGCATCGTAGGCGGGTTAACCAACATTTATGGAGCGTTCATAGGCGGGTTATTGATAGGGTTTGCAGAGGTCTTGGGGACGGGCTATCTCTCGATCATTGTTGGCTCGTGGGTTATACCGTATAGGCCGATAATACCGCTCGTGATGATGTCTCTAACCCTGCTATTCGCTCCTAAGGGTCTGACCGGGATAGCTTGGAGAGAGATCTTTAAGAGGGGTGGATAGTGCATGCCTCTTCCAGTAGCCGCCGTATTCCTGATAGACCTCCTAGCATTCATCGGCATATTCGCGATAATAGCGCTCAGCTTAAACCTCGAATTCGGGTATATGGGGATTCCAAACTTTGGGAAGCTTCTAGCCGTTGCTGGGGGAGCGTTCTTCGTCGGAGCGATTCCAGGAAGAATCCTAGCATATGCCTTCGGAGTGATGAATGGTCTAGACTATATCAGGGACAATCTAAAGATAGTAAGCAGCCTAAACCAGATACTCTCCTCAAATCCCGCTCTCTCAATAGCCTACCTAATACTCTCATTAATCGGCGCAGCTCTAGCAGGAGCGATCCTAGGGTATATCGCATCCTATCCAGCTATACGGCTTCGAGAAGACTATCTCGCCATAACCCTCTTAGCCATGGCGGAGATCTTAAGGACTATAGGGTATAACTGGCCCGATCTAATAGGCGGGACTAAGGGGATTCCAATACCAGACCCCTTTAGATGGATTAGTGGAGAGCTTAGGATTCTAGCGGCGACGGTCACAATCCTGGCAACCCTGGGAGCAGTTCTAGCATATATGGAGCTGGTAAGCAGATCTCCGCTAGGCAGGGTTCTTAGAGCAATCCGAGATAATGAGCTATCCGCCGAGACCTATGGAAAAGACATCGTAAAATTCAGAATGAAAACCCTGATGGTCGGGTCGGCTATAGCAGCTATCGGTGGAGCCTTATACACCTTCTGGACTGCAAGCGTTACCGCAGCAGGATTTCATAGGGTTACCTATACCTTCTGGCCTTGGGTAATGGTAATCGTTGGAGGAGCAGCAAATAACTTCGGAGCATTAGTCGGTGCTGGAATATTCGTAACCCTAAGAAAGATAATCTCCTTCTACAAGAGCTATTTCGAGCCTTATGTCCCCTTTGACGTGGTCTGGCTGGAATACCTCTTCCTAGGCTTAGCGCTAATAATAGTCCTGATGTATAGACCTGAGGGTCTTATCCCGGAGAAGCCTACGAGGACTCTCAGGTCCGATAACCTCCAGCGAATAATCTCAAAGATCAGAGGTAGTGGAGAGGCTTCTAAGGAAGGGTAAAGACGATCTTCTCATACCCATCGTAGCGATCTCCGGTTCTAGCCCACATGACCAGAAATCTATCGCCGTAAACCTCGTATTCCGTCGATGTAACGACATCTAAGATCCTCGATCCCTCCGGAAGAATCCAATATACTTCATAATCATACTCTGCTGTCCCCGGCTCATAGCGGCACTCATATACGTTCCTTCCTCCACGGTTTAATCTTCCCTTGAACTCGATATAGAAGGAGATTGATGGTCTTTCAGCCTCGCCCCTGAAATCTAGATTTACGGTAAGGGCTTCGGCTTTCACTTTTTCGCCGTTTATCCTTATTTCCTCTTCTGAGAGCAGCTCGTTCATGGAGCATAGTAGCCCTTCCATGGCCTCCTTATATCGGTCCTCGGCATGGAGCAGGCTATAGTAGAATCTTTCTGGATCATAGTAGTCGAAGATTAGGATCTGCGTGAACGCCTCGCGATAGTTTATCGTAAAGAATGCGTGGCCGTGAAGAGGTATTAGAGAAGGTTTCTTGCCCATATTCGCATCAGGTTATTGGAAGAGGCTTGATACGGTCTTCTCAAATTCCTCGACCAGCTTGGCCGTATCTATGGTCTGTAGCCTGCCGTTCTCGACGATGAGCTTTCCATCTACGATTACATCCCGCACATCCGAGCCCGATGAGCAGTAGGCTAGGGCGGTATATGGATCTCTTATGGGAAGATATCTCAGCTTCCTAGTATCGACGACCACTATATCCGCCTTCTTCCCAACCTCTATGCTCCCGATGAGATTATCTAGGTTTAACGCTTCAGCCCCTCCCCTCGTCGCCATCCTAACGACTGCTCTCGCCGGAAGACTCCTAGGATCCATATACTTTAACTTCTGGAGAAGAGCTGCGAACTTCATATCCTGAAGCATGTCGAGGGTGTTATTGCTTCCAGGTCCATCCGTTCCAAGCCCGACCCTGATCCCAAGCTTAAGCATCTCATCTATTCTAGCGGAGCCTGATGAGAGCTTCATATTGGATACCGGGTTATAGGCTATCGCGACATTCCTCTCTTTTATTATCTTGAGATCCTCGTCGTTTAGATAGATCGCATGGGCGAAGACTACATCATCTTTCAGGAAGCCGATCTCGTCGAGCGCTTTGATCGGGGTCTTTCCATGCTTCTTAACAAATTCATCGACTGGAGGCTTCACCTCGGCCAGATGCATATGAATCCCAACTCCGAGCTTATCAGCCTCCTCCCTCACCCTCTGTAGAAACTCTAGGCTGCAGGAGTATTCCGCATGCGGGCCTAGGGTTGCCCAGATCATTCCCCTCCATCCATGATATCTCCTCGCGAATTCCACTCCCTTCCTCAGGATTTCTTCTGATGATTTTGGGCTGAATAGCTCGACCAGCCCCTCGGATAATACTCCACGTATTCCGACTTCTACTGCTGCTTTCGCAACCTCCTCCATGTAGAAATACATGTCGTTGAAGCATGTAGTTCCGCTTAACGCCATCTCGGCTGCCGCGAGTAATGCTCCGACTCTGACATGCTCGGGCTTTAGCCTCGCCTCGATGGGCCAGACGTATTCTTTTAACCATTTCTCGAGAGGCTGATCTTCGACAGCATTTCTGAATAAGGTCATCGGGGAGTGGGTGTGGCAGTTTACGAGGCCGGGGATCACGATACAGCCTCTAGCATCTATCTCCAATTCTCCAGCACATTCCTCCCGCCCAACATATCGTATTACTCCATCCTCAACCCCTATGCTACCCGGATTAAATACGCGCATCCGATCATCGATAGTCAATATTATCCCGTTTCTAATCGCTAACTCAAACCTTTCCATAACGGTTGATCTTGATTATTCTCGGGAGATAAAGATTATTGTTTTCCGGGTCAGCCTGCCCGTCGCGTATCATAGATCAACTTGGACGTTGGTCATCATCCCGGGGAAAAGCTTTGGGGAAGGAGTTATTAAATCGTTCTTTCTACGAAGTCTGGGTGGTGAAGTAATGCCGGTCACGATAGTTGTAAGCTGTGGATGCGGGTTTAAGACCACAAGCTTAGAAGAGGCCGAAGAGCATGCTAAGCAGACGAAGCATGTTCTCCGAATTCAGGGGGCGGTTACGCCTCCCCGATCTAAGTAGTTCGGATCATGGGCTTCGAGGATCTACTAGCCGACGTTAAGGAGGTTATGGCGAAACCCGAAGTAAGCCGAATTGTCAAATCGAGGATAAGGTCTTTCAAGGCTTTAAGAGATTCTGACCTGCAGACCATGCTTAAGGAGCTGGCCTTCTGCATACTTGCAGCAAACTTTAGAGCAGAGGAGAGTATGCGGATCGTGGAGACTATAGGGAATAGGTTAGGTGATTTGAGCTATGAGGAGCTGGCGTCCGAGCTTAGGAGGCTTGGTCATAAGTATCCGAATAGTAGGGCTGGGTATATAGTTGAGGCGAGGGGGAAGCTCGACCGGATAGTGGAGGCCATGAGGAGGATTAGAGATGAGCATG
>Ga0190313_1000297_pt1 | contig 30765 bp, 29 predicted proteins | sample 4870071011_MG_FD_169989 | JGI IMG/M metagenome (GOLD analysis project Ga0190313, IMG submission 169989) | Hydrothermal vent sediment bacterial communities from Southern Trench, Guaymas Basin, Mexico - 4870-07-10-11_MG | ecosystem: Environmental > Aquatic > Marine > Hydrothermal vents > Sediment ... | reverse complement strand
AATATGGTGGCCTCGAGAAGATTAGGAGGTATGTTGAAGAACAGGGTGGAAACATCACTCAATTGCAATTGTCAGACTTCCAATGAAGATACCCCGCAGCTTGCTGCGGTTGGGTTCTTCATTTGGGCGTCTGCTCTTCTTCATCTCTGGAGTCTCCTTCTTTTCCAGAGTATGTATTTTCAGTATATGAATCTAACGGACTCCTTATTTTTCTCAGTCCTCTATCGCCCAGATGGGTGTATATCTCCGTGGTTTTTAAACTTTTGTTCTTTTCATGTACAACTGAGATGTAGGTATGACTCTCTTTCTATATTACCCTTCATAAAGCTCGTTTTCCATAAAAACCTTCATCCCCTTTCTTATCGGCACTGCCTCGAAGTATGGGTTTATCGCCCTGACCTTTTCCGTTATCTCTTCCGGGTCGTGATACTGCATTATCTCATTCTCCGACAGTTCCACATTATCAGGGAATATCTTGTCCGTTGTAAGAACTGCAATGAAATCGGTGCCCGAGTGCCTGGCTGCGACAGAGAGCGCGTACGTGCCGACCTTGTTTATGAGCATATTTCTGTATATCGCATCCGCACCGACAATGACCGCATCCACATCTCCTTTTGCGACCATGGATATCCCGTATGCATCGGATACCACCGTGACATCCCTTCCCTTTTCCGCAAGGCGCTCCGCCATCATCGTTCCTTCCAGCATGGGCCTGCTTTCCATGACAAAGATGCGCCCGTCGAAGTCCGAGAGGGTCATCTCCACCGCGGAACTCGAGCTTATCGTCATGACGCTTTTCCTCCCTTTCAGGTGTTCGAGGGCATTTTCGGCTGAAATCCTCAGCCTTTCTTCGTACTCTTCCATGAAATCGGATATGTCCTCGCCGTTCAGGTATCTCATTATGCAGGAATGCAGAAGAGCCATCGGCTTGTGAGCCTCCAGAATCCTTTTCGCCACGGCCTCGCCTTCCTGGACAGGCATTTTCGATAGGAGAGCGCAGGTCTTTCCGCATATCTCGGTTGAGCCGGAGGTTCTGTCGTTCATTATGCTCTCTGCGTCCATGATATCCAATAAAAAAGAGAGGTTAAAGGGGTTACGGTAGCATCCGTATCCATGTTACGATTATCAGGATCGCTGCCAGTGTGAACATACCCGCCCGAATCTTCAGGTCCAGTTCCTTTCTCGCAATACTGCCTATCAAGAAGAATGCGGATAGGGTAGCTATTCCCAGATCCATCAGTACCTGTCCCCATATCTGCATCGATTTCTCCAGAGCGGTGTCGTCCTGCTGTTTCTCATAGGACGGGGCGGCGCTCCCGTAGTTGGTCACCGAGGGTGCCGCATGAACCAGCACTATTCCCACCATCATCAGCAGTACGGCTATCACTATTATCGTAGACAGTGTTCCACCTCTTGCAATGGATTCGAAGATGTTCTTCTTTGGTGGCATAGGTGCGGGCGGCGCTGCATATTGCTGTTGATACGGCTGTGCAGGCGGCGGGGGAGGGGGCGGTGTCTGTGGCGGCATTCCGCTATTAGGCGGACTTTCTCCCGTATTATCTCCATAGTTCTCTACCACGATATCACCGTTCCAGCATATATGAGATATCTATATAAGATTTTCCTTGAATGAGAACCCCAAAGTATAAAAAGAGGGTGCGGATGCTAAAATCGTGTCGTTTGAAGCCGTGCTGCCGGGTCTGATAGCCTTCGGGTTCGGAATATACCTCCTGATACTCTACATCGGAAACAGGGACGATGAGTTCGAGCACAACAAGATGATGGTGTTCATGGCAATAGGTATGATAGTCGGCACACTCTTCCTTCTCATGGAGATGGCCTTCTCATCTTCGTGGGTCATGCTTGCATTTGTCGCCCTCCTTGAAGAGCTTTCGAAGTTCGTTATACTGAACAGAAAGAAGTATCAGGGAAAAAGGTCCACCGTGTGGTACGGGGCCGCAATGGGATTCATAATGGGTGCCATAATAGCGGCTGAGATGATGTACCTCTCGCCATCCGGTTCCGATGTCAATGAACAGGCCTACTGGATAATCTCTTTCACTGCCATCTCCTTCTCTTACACCGCACTCCACGGTTCCACCGCTGCGCTAATAGGCTACGGAAGTGCGAACAATGCCGGAATGAGATACCTCTGGAAAGCGTTTTTCATACACTTCTTCTTCGTACTTATCCCGTTCGTACCTATGCCCAAGGAGTATGCGCTCCTCCTGATGGCAGCATATGCGGGATTCAATTACATCCGAATTCACGACACTCTCGGCAGGGAAAGATTTAAAATAGAGCGCATATCGGGGTGATATCATGAAGGCCAAACTCATAGACAAAGGAAAGGATTTCATTCACATCGAAATATCCGAGCCGGACAACACGCTCATACAGCCGTTCATCCACCAGCTTCTGAAGATGGATGAGGTTGAAGATGTGAAATACCACAAAGTGCACCCTGAAATGGACCTGCCGCAGATATATGTGAAGGTCAAGAAGGGGAAACCGCAGAACGCCCTTAAAAAGGCGCTCAAAGCCCTGTCAAAGGAGTACAGGGATGCCCTGGAAGGGCTGAACCCATGAGCATGATAGGGCTCGATGCATACCTCTCCAATGGCTGCGATGGGACCGGAGGACGCTTGAAGGCTTTTCCCGAGGATTTCATAGTGGAAGAGGTACCTCTCGATATTCCGGAGGATGAAAACGGCAGATACACCCTTGCATTCGTGCGCTCCCGAAACTGGGAGACCAATAGGCTCGTACGGCAGTTGTCCCGCACTCTCGGGATCAGCAGGAAAAGGATATATTTTGCGGGCACCAAGGACAAGAGGGCGATAACCACGCAGGTCATGGTCTTCGACGCACCGACGGAGGATGTTCTTTCGATCAGGATAAAGGATGTTACAATAGAGGGGGTTCACCGGGTTTCGAATCCCGTATTCCTCGGCGACCTCATAGGCAACAGGTTCGATGTGATAATAAGGGATCTAATCGATGAAGATTCCGCGGAATGCGTCCGGTCCGTACTTGAAAATGCGGGCGGCTTTCCCAATTACTTCGGTGTCCAGCGATTCGGCTCGGTGCGTCCGATAACGCACATTGTGGGAAAGCACATAGTCAGAAGGGATTTCGAGTCCGCAGTCATAGACTATCTGGGACATCCGGTACCGCTGGAAGGTGAAGAGGCATACGAGGCCAGAAAGAGTTTCGTCGAAACCCACGACATGGAGGAGGCTCTCCGCAATTACCCGACATACCTGACCTTCGAGCGGGCGATGCTCAACCACCTTGTCGTGAATGAAAATGACTGGATAGGGGCAATAGAGGTGCTTCCCAAGAATCTGTCGCGCATGTTCGTGCATGCCTACCAATCATATCTTTTCAACCTGATGCTATCGGAGCGCATAAAGAGGGGACTGATAACCGAATTGCTCGAAGGTGACATTGTGGTGGGGCTTGAAAACGGTATGCCGGTCTACCGCGAGATGATAAGGGTGAAGGAACGAAACCTTCGGAGGATAGAACAAAGGGTGAGAGAAGGGAAAGCGGCTGTGACCGGTGCTGTGTTCGGCAGCGATACCATGCTTGCGGAGGGGACTCAGGGTGAGATAGAAAGAGAAATCATAGATGCCGAGGGACTGCAACCGGAGGATTTCATGTTCGAAAGGCCCGAGAACCTAAATTCGGCAGGTACCAGAAGAGCTCTTCTCTCGAAATTCATGGACCTCCGTATTGAAAGGATGCCCGACAAATCGATGAGACTTTCATTCATGCTTCCCAAGGGCTGCTATGCCACCTCTCTTTTGAGAGAGTTCATGAAGGTGGAAGAGCTCACGGCGTATGGGTGAAACCCATGAGTGCGAAGACCTTCGCATCATTCACAAGATTCTCTATTTTGCAGTACTCGTTGGCCTGATGCATGGTTTCGTCTATGGTGCTCCAGACCGCGGCAGGAATTCCGGCATATCTGATGTATGCGGCGCAGGTCCCTCCTCCTATTCCGACCAGTTTCGGCTCGTTTCCGCGCACCGTCTCTATGGCATTCTTCAGCCGCACGACCACCTCCGCATCGGCAGGGGTGGGTTCCGGTGCCTGCTCTCCCCGATAAACTTCGGGAACTATCTTCGCTCCGGTCTCCTCCGACACCCTCTTTGCGACATCATGCATTACCTCCATGACATCGGTTATGCTGTGCTCCGGAATGAGCCGCATATCGAAGTAGAATATGTCCTCTCCCGGAACCGCGTTTATGTTCGGCTGGTTCTCCTCCTTCTTCGTGGGCTCGAAGGTGGAAACGGGGGGCCCGAATATCGGGTTCTCATCGGAAAAGCGCTCGTGAAGTGCGTTATCAACCTCCACGAGGTATTTAGAGCCAGCGCGCAGGGCGTTTATCCCCGTGTGCGGAATGCTCGAATGTGTCTGCTTTCCGTATGTCGTCACCTTCACCCAGTAGATGGACTTCTCGGCAATCTCTATCTCGTTTCCTTCGGGAACTCCGTGGTCCGGCACAAGCACGAGGTCATCCTTCTTGAACAGTCCGAGCTTCACGAGGTGCTGTATCCCGTACTTGCTCCCGGTCTCCTCATCCGCCACGAATACCACCGAGTAGTTGTAATCCGGCTTCTCTCCGGAATCGATGATGGCCTTTGCAGCGTACATGGATGCTATGAGCGACTGCCCGTTGTCCTCGGTTCCCCTGCCGTATATCTTGCCATCTTTAACAACAGGCTCGAATGGGTCGGTGTCCCACTTAGATATGTCGCCCACAGGCACCGTGTCCATGTGGCTGATTATCCAGATGCTGCGCTCCCTGTCCTTCCCATGGATGGTGGCCACTATGTTCGGCCTTATACCTCCTTTGGCCTTCGGGTCCTCGGCATCGTACCTCTTTATCTCATCGAAACCGAAGTCTGAAATCCATTTTTCTAGGAATTCGGCCCGCCTTTTCTCCCCTTTTCCGCCTGCGTCAGGGCTTATGGCCTCTATCTTTATCATCTCAACCATTGCCTTTACCATCTCGTCCCTGAGGGATTCAACCTTTTCCGTGAGCATGATTTCACCGGCCCATAATGGACCTCACGGTTTAAGCCTTTTCCAGTAATTCCATGAGATAGTTCATCCGGTAGCGCTGGCCCGCCCTCTTCACCAGCCTTTCAAGTATCCTGTCCGCACCGCTCCCGTACTGTGCGGCCCTGTTCTTCCTCCATGCGTTCTCGTGCGGGACTCCGAGGGCCTCAGCCGCCTTTCTCCAGATGTATTTCTTGATTCCGTCTCCGAGCTTCAGGTCTATGGGAATGGAGAGCGCGATGCTCGCGAACTCTCTGTCAAGGAATGGGTAACGCATCTCCACACCGAACTGAGCTGCTAGGGCGTGGTCCCTCCACAGGTCCCTTCTGTTTATCGTGTATGCCTTCTCCATAACCTGCCTTTCAAGGTCTTCGCCAGTCCAGTCGGTGAAACCTGCGAACAGTTCCTCCGAGCCGGTGCCTGCGAATAGATGCTCTATTCTCTCCTTTTTCGCCTCCCTGAAAGCGAAGTGGAACATTATGGAAAGCGAGGTTATCACGGGCAGATACACCGGAGTGGACCAGACATAGCACTTCATTCCTATGGCTTCATATATCTCGGGTATCGCAGCCTCGGCCTCATCTTCGTCGATATGAACGGTTATGAGGTCCATGCCAAGGCCTTTCGCAAGCCGAACTGCCATCTCCTCGTCCTTTCCTCCTCCGACACATATGGCCTTCGCTCCGTATGGTGCGAGAATGCTCGCTATTGCAGATGAATCCACTCCTCCCGACAGGAGGAGACCCATCTTCTCCGTGGCTCTGAGTTCCACCGCTTCCCTGAAGGATGATGTAAGTTCCTCGACAGGTTCCTTAACGGCAATGTGCGGCAACTTCTCCCTTTCCATGAAATCCATTCCGATGTCGTTCTCCGAAATGAGTATCTCAAGAGTCGGGTCATGCTGTATGCCTTTCTCGAATATGCCCGACTCTATTCGATGCGCTCCGAGAAAGAGAGGAAACTGCCCGAAGATGTCGGTTCTTATCCTTCTGTCCTCGTAAATAAGATATGGGCCTCTCGGGTTACGGGGGTCGTCGTATGGCTCGACATAATACACCCTGCCATCTGATTCACTCATTCCCGAATATGATATCTTCCCGTTCCGTATGGAGAAGTGCACGGCACTAATGCGTTTCTCATTTATTCTTTGCCCAGCCTTTCCATGAAATAAGAGCTTCTGAACCAGTGAGCGCTCATCTCCTCCTTCGTGGGCAGCGGCCTTCCGTATGCCTCTTTCAGTTCCCTTTTGAAGTCCTTTCCATGGTTCATGTACCTGAGATGCAGGGCCTCGTGCAGGACTATGTAATCGAGGAAATCCGATGGAACGAATGCCAGCCTGAGATTGAAGTTCAGGTTTCCCCTGCTTGAGCAGCTTCCCCATTTTGTGACCTGCTCCCTTATGAAAAAGCGCTCCGGCCTCAAGCCTGTGAGCTTTTCCGCGCTCTCAATCCTTTCTTTCAGCTCTTTTCTGAGCATTCCTTTGATGAATTCCCTTGTCTTCCGGTAGTTCCGGGGGCAGAAGAAAAGAACGCCGTCTTCCAGCCTCACCCTATCATCGCAATCCTCTTTCAGGCGGTATTTTCTCCCGAGAAGTTCAACGGTCCCGTCTTCGATGTCGGAGAGCGCTCTCTCCCTTATTGCATTGACCTTGTCGTATAGCCTTCTTATCCTTTCCTCATGCCTTTCCACGAACTCGTTCGGGTCCGTGCCGTGGGGAAGTATGAGTATAAGATTTCCCTCTCTCATGTCGATGCGCGCGTATTTGACACGGCGGTAGGATACGGTGAATTGCATTCCTCTGTGGTTCATGGGCGGCCGGTCTCCAGTATCGCGATTATGTTGTCCGTGACCTCCGCCATCTTTTCCTTCGCTTTGGTGTATTCCATTATGTTCTCCCTGACGATCAGTGCGATGAGCGGCTTCCTGAACTCCTCACCCACCTTTCTTCTGGCCTCGGCCTTCTCGTGCCATCCCGGAAAGAGCATGTCCTCTTCCTCAAGCTTTTGCATGACTGACTTTATCAGCCTCACATAATCGTCCCTGTGCTCATCTCCGAACTCGCTCTTCAGATATGCGTATATCGGATATTCGTAGTCCTCCACGGGCAGGCTGCTCTTTTCCCTCTCGACCTCGTTTATCCTCTCGAATATCTCCATATACTCCAGTTTCACGGCCTCGGGGTCGCTTTCCCTGCGCCTCCATCTCTCCACCGCGCCCTCTATTGACTCTATGATGTCCTTATAGATCGTTTCGGCCCATGGGTTCTCCCTTATCTTCATAACATAGCGGTTGAGCACAGAGGTCATATCCAGTATGAGTTCCTCGTCCGGCTCCTTCACTGACTTCAGCATCTCGATGTAGTCCTCATCCAGAACCATCTCGACGCTCTTTCCCTGAACATCCTTTATGTCGAGGGATTCGTAGAGGGCCTCCCTGACCTCCGAGATGTAGCGGTCTATTTCTGCATGGTCTATGTCCTTGCCGAAGCGTTTGCGATATATGGAATACACTGTTTTCAGGGCCTCGACGTCCTCCATTATGCCTGACTCCACCTTTATCTCGGCCGGCCCGAGAAGCTCGTATATTCGCATTATCTTCCTGTAAAGCGGAAGGAATGCGGATTCGACGCTCTCATCTCCGTCTATCTCCATTATCCTTGAAAGCGTGGCGTTGAGAGCCTCCTGTTCTCCCCTGTTTATGGCTGCGGGGTCGAAGGAATCCCCAAGCAGGGCCTTCATCTCTTTCAGGGCCTCGGGCAGCATGCGCTCCAGTTCCGAGATGTCCAGCGCGATGGAATCGGCGGAATCCATATCATAATAGGCCTCCAGAGCCTCCCTGAATATCTGAAATATCCCGACATAGTCGATTATCAGGCCGTAGGATTTCCCTTCGTATGGTCGGTTGGTCCGGGCTATGGCCTGAAGAAGGTTGTGGCCGCTCATGGGCTTGTCGAGATACATCACCTGAAGCATCGGGGCATCGAAACCTGCGAGGAGTTTGTCCGTGACGATGAGTATCTGAGGGTCCTTTTTGCTCCTGAAATCGTCGGTTATCATCCTGTCCATCTGCTCGAAGCTGCTTGCCGGGTATTTTTCCTTCATGCGCTCCCTGTACTCCCCTATCTCGGGGTCCCTCTCCTTTGCGTTGTAGGTCATCACGACCTCCACGAAGTTCCTGCTCCATTCTTCCGGGTAATGTTCCTTCATGTACGCGTCTATGGCGTTCTTGTAGAGGACGCAGGCCTTTCTGTTGGCTGCCACCACCATGGCCTTCAGTCTGCGGTTCTTCCTTTTCATGAAGCTCTCAACGATGTGGGCGGCCTTCTGCTCTATGAGGTCGGGGCGGGAAAGTATCTCGTTGATGGTGTTGAAGCGCTTTGCCACCTCGCCCTCGGTCTCCTCGTCTTCATCCCTGAATATCTCCTCCAGAGCGCTCTCGAAGTCCTCCTTTCTGAAGTCCATCCACTCCTTGACGAAGCGATAGACGATGGGGACCGTGTATCCGTCCCTGATGGATTCGTCTATGAAATAGCGGTGAAGGTAGGTCTCTCCCTTCGGGGAGAAGCGGGTGTATGTGTTCTTGCTGAGCTTTGAGACAGGGGTTCCGGTGAATGCGAACATGAAGGCGTTGCGGAATATGGCCCTCATCTGGGCGGCCAGTATGCCATACTGGGTGCGGTGGCCCTCGTCGATGAAGAGCACTATGTTCTTTCTCTCGGATATGAGCCTGTCCTTCATGCGCTCCAGTTCATCCTGACCTATTCCCTCCTCACCTTCGGGGCGGAACTTCTGAATGAGAAGTATGAAGGCTCCTCTCTTTCCCCTGCCTCCGTCGTGGTCCAGAATGGCCCTGAGTTCCTTTATGCTTCCGACCTTCTCCACCTCGAGGGGCGAGATGTCCATGCTTCGGACGACCTGCCACATCTGCTCCTGAAGCTCCCGCCGGTCCACGATGAAGAAGATGGTGGGCTTCTCCATTGCCGGGTCGGTGTAAATCCGGTATGCCGAGAATATCATGGTGTAGGTCTTGCCCGAACCCTGCCAGTGCCAGATAAGGCCGCGGTCCGCGTCATCGTTTCCGTTCAGGCGCTCCCTGACCCTGCCGTGTATCCTTCTGACAGCGTGGTACTGCATATACCTCGGGAACAGGCGTATGTCCTCGCCCCCCTTCGATGTGAAGAATATGAAGTTCCTTATCAGGTCAAGGACCGTTTCGGGTGAGAGAAGATGCCTGAGGCCGTCGATACCCGCCTTCCCTTCCTCATCCCTCCAGACGCTGGCGCTCACCCGCTTCATCCACGGGATTATGGGAAAGACCCTCGCACCATCGCCTTTTTCGGTGTCATGGACATCCGCCGCCGCTATCGCGAACTGTATGTAATTGAAGGGTGCCGGTATCCTGCGCTCGTAGGATTTGATGTCCTGATATGCGTCGTACCATGTGATGTCCTTCTTCCCCGGGTCCTTGCATTCGATTATCACGAGGGGAATCCCGTTCACGAAGAGCACTATATCCGCTCTCATCACCCCTCCACGGCTCCTGAACTCAACCTGATTGCTGACAACGAGGTCATTCATTCCCGCGCTCCCGTGCTCGATGAACGGGACATAGGCCAGCCCTTTCTTCTTCCCGAGGTCCAGAGGGACCGCTCCGTCCCTGAGATAGGAAAGTATCTCCTTCATCCCTTCCTCCCCGCTGACGGGCGCTCTCAGCCTGAGAATCACCCGGTCGGTATCCTCCTCGTCGAGCTCTATTCCACGGGCAGCGGACAGCTTCAGGATAGCGCTCCTCAGCCTGTCCTCGAGTATCGGGTCCTCGTAGCTCTCCCTTTCAAGCTCCTTTCCCGGGATGTATTTCCAGCCTATGGATTGAAGGGCATTGATCAGCGGCTCCTCGCATTGTGTGTATTCGGTCATGTTTGACCTCCTTTTTCCACCTTAACTCTCTTCTTCCCTGTCAGCAAATCGTTCATCAAACCTTTTTTGATTCTCTCGTACTTCTCCTTTCTCTCACGCTCCACCGCAATCTTCTCATCAACCGCACCCAGCATCTCGGCTATCTTTTTCTGCTCGAGGAGTGGGGGGAGGGGGATTTGGAGGTTTTTCACGGCCTGTTTTGAAACTCTCTGTCTTCCTGTGGTTCCAATCATGGAGGCGATGAGCTTGTTTCTGAATTTCGGATACTTCAGAACATAGAAAAGGAATAAAACATCAAGGTCTTTGCAAACAATAGGGAACACTTCGGTTGTGGCGAGAGCGAAATTATTAGGTATGTTCTCGGGCACTATTCCCTGCTTTCCGTTTTCAACGGAAGGCGTTATTTTGGCAAGTAGCAAATCGCCAGCCTCGCAGTATGTAAAGCTTTTAACATCCTCTCTTTTGCGGATTTCAAATTCTGCGTAGATGTTGGAATCTGGAATCAAATCCATCGGAATAAATGCAATTTCTTTGAAGTCATTCGTTGTTTTGTTTCCCCGAATTGTAGCAATCTTTTCATCTCCCAGCCTCACCACCTCCCACTCCTCCGGAATCCTTCCGATGTCGGTCTCCTTGAAATGCTCGTGCTTTATCCCTTTCGTGAGAAGCTCCTGCATAAGCCCTTTCTTCAGCCTCTCGGCCTTCGCGATGGCCTCGTCCGTCTGCTGTATCGCGCTGTCCACAGTGGAAAGTATCTCAGCGATCTTTTTCTGCTCGGGAAGAGGGGGGAGGGGGATTTGGAGGTTTTTCACGGCCTGTTTTGAAACTCTCTGTCTTCCTGTGGTTCCAATCATGGAGGCTATGAGCTTGTTTCTGAATTTCGTATACTTCAGAACATAGAAAAGGAATAAAACATCAAGGTCTTTGCAAACAATAGGAAATACTTCAGTTGTGGCGAGAGCGAAATTATTAGGTATGTTCTCAGGCACTATTCCCTGCTTTCCGTTTTCAACGGAAGGGGTTATTTTGGCAAGTAGCAAATCGCCAGCCTCGCAGTATGTAAAACTCTTAACGTCTTCTCTTTTTCTCACTTCAAACTCAGCATATATCTCAGAATCGGGAACCTTGTCCATCGGTATAAAGGCAACCTGTTCGATGCCGTTTTTGCTTTTGTTTCCTCGTATATCGGCCACTTCTTCAAGTTTCACGAGTTTCCAGTCTTCGGGGAGATTTCGTTGTTGGATATTTTCCATTGTTTCTGGCTCTTTTTTCATGTTATCACCTATATATAAAATTTAAATTGAGATCTTCTTTCCTTTACACCCGGATTAGATATTAAAATTTCTCCAACCGCATCAGAGAATTTTATTGTAACCGGCTCTGAGTCACCCAATTTGCAGGCATTGTAATTTAATTTTGTAAGTGCTAAAATATCTTTCGCTACTTGTTCTATAGGTGCTTCTCCATACTGAACAAATATTTTCAGAGGAATGGGTACTTCCCAACCATCATATGTGTCAATCCTAGGCTTAAAACCACTTGCCCACAGATATCCCGTTTTATCATCTATTTTCAGAAATGATCCTCTTAAAACGGGCATCTTTCCAAGACGATACAGTCGGATATCATATTTTTCTTTTCTAACAACGACTCCAATTAATTTTACGTTTTTGGGACATGCGTCTCTGAATCCCAAAAAAGCTTCTTTATTTAGCGAAGAATGCGAGTGTATAAAAATTTCTTTTAATGTCTCTCCGCCCAATTTTGAGTAAGTCTCTAATGTGCCAGATAAAAGCCGTTTAGCTGCTTCTCTGGATAATTCAAATTGTTTTCTTTCTGGGGAATACCAAGGACCTTCTTCCCCCAAAAATACAATTCCATCTCCCGAATCCAGAAACATCTGGGCTGTACAACAGGCGGTTTTTTCATTTATAATTTTAAAAGATATTCCAATGTACGAAACACCATCCCGGGCGCTTGCTAGCTTCCAAGGTTTACCTCCAGATTTATAAAATATCGCAGTTGACAGATTCCATGCCCTATCAGAAAGAGGAGTTACACCGCGTTTTTCATCGCCTCTGTCTTGGAGGGACAAAGTACTTTCTCTTATTATTTGTATTGGTATATTATATTTTATAATTCTTGATTTTATCTGTCTTCTAAAATCCACAGATAAATTGTATTTTTCTGTTGTATACCACCTTCTATTTTCAAAATCGTCTTCTAGTGTCGTCTGCCCTTTTTTAAATGATTTCATATTTTTCATAGGAGGGCGATATCCCCAAGATTCTTTTACTCTAGATTCTGGTCTACAATTCATATATATCTCATCGGGAACAACAATAATAGCTATGTCGAAGCTTTCATCTTTTTTCTCTAGTATATCGAATGCCTCTATAAACATATTTGCCACACGATACGTTCTTTCATATTCATTTTTATATCGTGAAGCCTCTAGAAGTTTATTTTCGTCAATGTTATGAATCCATGAAGGTGTGTTGGGAAATTCACACGAAAACGCTTCTTTGAATCCGGGAAAAGGAGGCCAAAGTCTTAGCTTGGATGATTCTTCAATCTGTGGCGCGTTCATAACATGTTCAGTCCAATTTTTAAATAGGTTTATTCCTCTTTTAGTCCCTATTAAAGCGTATTTTATTTTTTCTGGATGAGAGGGTTTATCTGCACTATATGGACCAAAAAGATACAATCCATCATGAGGATCTTCTAATTTCTGTCCATATCTAAATTCAAGAAGGGGTTCTTGAAAAACAGTATATTTAAAATTCATTAAATATCACCTCTTTCAGAGTTCTCATCTAAGACATGCTCATCATATTCTATTTCATCATCAGGGAACTCATTTATTTCTGAATAATCGTGAGTTTCATCTATAGTATATGGTGATTCAAAAGTTAGAGGATAGGATTTTATTGTGATCTCATATTCTTTTTTATCACCGATAGATATTGTTGGTTCTCCGTTTGAAAGATAAAAAGATATTGCTATCAAGCGGTTCAAATAATCTTTATTAAATAAAGATTTTCTTAATGTTTTTTGTCTACTCGTCATTTTCTTTTTTTCCAGAGAAGTCCCATCTATGGATGTGATGTGAAAACCTATGTGTATCTGAAGGAAAAAATTATTATTTATTTCTTTAATTTTAAATTGTGGAGACAAATAGTATCTGAATGAATAGGTAGGAGCATGTCTTTCTCCAGTTACTTGAATAAATGTGCTTTTACCCATGTAGTTTTTAAACACAATCTTGTCGTTCTGAAAGAGGCCAGATGGAAAGTATAATTTACTATTTTCCGAGTATTTCAAACCTTTTTTTAGACTATATACTGTCAGAGATTTCATTATTAAATTTTTTATAATATTTAATGTTTTTATATTATATATGCGTTCTTTATCTTTCCAAGGAATCACATCGATTATTTCATACTCAAATAACTCTGGACTGGGAGGGGGCGAAAATGCGAAAAAATTCTGAGAATCCTTGGCATAAAACGCCCATCTTTTTTTTAGAATGTCTTTTTCATTTTTAGACAATGCTCTGTTAAATCTTAAAAATAAAAGATTTTCAGGAATTCTTTTTATTACAAACATATTTGAATAAATTATTTCATTTTCATTTTTTAAATTGTAATCTTTCATATAGGCTTTTGAAGCTATAATTTTGCCTTTTATGAGCGGTCTAGGAGCATTTATACTATCTAATTTTTTTAATAAGCGATTAAATCCTTCTGACCAGCTCTTATGAAAGGATATGTAGGTTAGGTCGGTCTCCATCCATCCAATCTCTGTAGGTTTACGTCCGTCAAGATTTAAGGGAATGAGAAAGTCGGATATAGATCTCTCTTTAGCTATATTTATAGCCATAGTTCTCTCTTTTACGGGATTATCTTTTTTTTATGGAATTTTTAGATAATATTGCTAAAACTCTAAATGTTCTCTCTTTCAATGCCTTATCAATATCTTTAGGATATGATTCACCACCTAATAGATTAAATCTATCACACCAAACAAGATAGCCTTCACTAGTTAAATGTAGAGCTAGCCATTCAGCAAACACATAATCTTCAGTAGCATAGCTTATAAACAAATGATCGGGTTTAGGCACTGCCTCATCCTTGTCTACAAAGTTTTTGTTTTCTATGCTTTTAACTTTTTCCATTTTAAAACCTCCTATTTATCTTTCTAATGTTCTTGAACGGGCCGTAGGTCTTCTTTCTCTTGATAGGTTTTCCGGTTCTCGTGTCTATCTTCACCCACTTCTTTGTCCTTGTGTCGAGATACTGGGCCCTGTGCCGCTGAGCGCCCCTTATCTTCCGAATATCGTCGGCCTTTATCATCCTGTCAGCCATGTGTTCCGCCATCTTCGTGTGCGGGCTTGTGAGCCACCCGTGGGTATCGAGTGCAGCCTTCGTCAGCTTTCCGGCCCCGGAAACGGCCTTTCTTATCATTCTTTCGTTCTTTGGGATCATTCTTGACATTCAACCCCCTCCTTTTCCACGAATGTTATCTTGTCAAGGTCCTGCTCGCTCAGCCTCCCCGCATCTATGAAGAAATCGGCCTCTTTGATTATGGCATCCGCCGTTATATCGGGATGGCTCATGATAACAACGGTTTTACCGAGGCTTTTGACTATCTTCAGAGATTCCAGCAGGTCCACGTCTCCGGTGCATATCACAGCTATGTCGTAGTTGTCCCTGAAAGCGTGCGTCACCAGATCAACAGCAAGCTGGACATCCACGCCTTTCTGGAATATAGTTCTGCCATCATATTTCAGGGGGCAGGTTCTCATCTCAAAGAAATGGTATGCTTCCACCCTTTTCATGAATTTCTTCTGACCTTCGTATCTCTGACGGGTTTTTTTCAGATGCTCTCTCTTCGCCCCTATCTTCTGTGCCGAAAATCCTCTTTCCTCCATCCATTCTATGCTCTTCTCAATCTGAGATATCAGCTCTGGCGTGTATTCTCCCGTGTATGCATAGGTTCTCACAAGGTCGGAGCGGTCCACGTCCTTTATTCTCACAAGCCCTCTGAGAAGGTCCATTATAAGATACTGCACCTGTCCGTAATTGTATTTTCTGTCTCTATCTCGATAGTACAGGCTCTGTTTGAAATTCTCGAAGTCATAAAATATCATGACCCTATGGCTCAAACGGCATGCCCCCTTCCCTCTGGAAATATTTGGATGGGGGGCTTACCAAGCGCCTCCTTACGGAGGGATGCCCCCCTTACCAAAATATACGTTTCTATTATTCCCTTACACTTTTCCCCTATATTTAACTTTCGCTCATTTCCCGGCATCGGATTATCACCGGGGTTTTTCATGAAGCCTTTTGATGTGCTCTTTTCGCATATCATTATATCATCTCCCGCTCCGAATTCTCGGGGCTTTCTCCCTATATTGTTTTCTTTTCTTATAAAGCCTGCCATGGGGTCGGTGAAAGTGAAAAACTTAAATATGGCACCCCGATAAGAGGCTGAGCGGGTAAGTCCATGCAAGTGGGAGTGTACCGTGAGGTGCACGCGAGTTCCCCGCATGGGTCCGCTTTTCAGGACATTCCTTTTTCTCAGAATTCTTTTCTCTTTGGATTCTTCTCTGCAAATTGGCAAATAATCGCCATAATCGCCAAAGGAATGCCAAATAATCGCTGTATTGCTCAATGATATGACGGGCTCCCTTCTTCTCCCTTTTGTCTCATCTTTTTCACTTTTAGTTAAGTCATCAATGAATCCGAAATGAACTTTATCTGATATCACTCCATCACCCCCTCAAGTTGATGGCATATGGCCATTACCACACCCCATACCTCCTCGAAATCGGGAATGTCTCCTGTCAGCACACTGAGATTGCCCCAGTTCCCTCTGAATACCTCCTCGTTTCCTTTCACTCTTTCAGGCAAAAATGAAACTCCCTTGACAGCGAACTTTTTATCTGTTATTGAAAGCACAGCACCCATATCTACATATCCGGAAAGATACCATATATCGTATATGTCTCTTGGCCTTCCTATCCTCTGAAATATGGTTCTTATCTTCTCCGCCATCAGCTCTTCAAGAGAATAGGCCATGACCCTCACACGGGAAAAGGCCTCTCTGTCCGAATATGCATGAAATATCCCCTTCTCCACAGGCTCCAGAACCATCTTTTCGTAATTCCCTATGGACAGGTCCATCCTTATCTTGGCGGGCTCTCCTCTCCTTCGCAGGAAATAATATGGAATTCTGATCTCATAGCCGACTGTCTTTCCTTCGTGATATCTCTTTCCTGTCCTTTCCCTGATTTCCGGCTCCAGAAACTCTATTTCTCCCCTGTGTCCCGTCAGAGCGTCTAGAGCTTTCATTGCCTCATAGGCATCTCCTCGGACGAGATTGAAGTCCAGATCCTCCGAGAACCTGTAATCCGAAAAATATACCTTCCTGAGTGCTGTGCCTCCTTTGAAAACAAGGTTTTTCCAGATTCCGGAGGTCCATAGCTCCCTGAGAACCACGGATATCACATAGTCCTTCTCTACCGTACTGGGGGGTACTCCGGCCCGTCCGGCCTCGGATTTTATCTCATCCGCCCTGCTCAAATCTCTTCCTCCAGATATCCCTCCGGTACATTCACAATTATGCCCCATTCCGTATTCCATCGCCCCTTTCTCTCCAGCCCGGGGTCAAGAAGAGGATACCCCTTTATCTTTGCCACCTCTTCCTTAACCCAATCAGGACAGGGAATTTCAAGGACTCCGCAAAGATATCCGAGCCTCTTCATTCCGGCATGACTGCCCATCTTCCTGAGATACTCCGCGACGGTTTCCGCATCCACGCCCGAAGACAGGCCCTTTACCGTCTCAAGTATCCCCCCACAGTTTCCGGGGCGGTCCAGACCGTCAGCCACCGTCTTTTCCGGGTCTGTTATCCTGACAGTTCTTCCACCCATCCGAACTTCTCTGAACCCGAAGAACTTGTTTTCTCTCACTATAACTGCCCTTATCCCGTATCTTTCCAGCCTTCCGTAATTGCGCCGCACAGGAGTTATTACATAGGTCTTTCCGGGCATCTGCTCCGTCATCCCGTAGTAGTTCAATGCACTCCAGTACGCCACTGCACTTTCCGGAACCATGGATTCCGCCAGTACGAAGGAATCGGGTGATGTCTTTGTCGGAAAGGTCAGCATATATCTGTTTCTCGCGATTCTCTCGATTATCCCGTCTCTCTCCAGCCTGCGTATATGGTGGTAGAATGCCCCCTTCTCCATGTTAAGTGCGATTCTCGCCTCGCTTCCGGTGAAGACCTCGCCAAGGTCGGCAATCTTTTCCATCACTTCGATTTCTCTCATAAATATCACTTTTAGTTAAGCATCTATTTAACCTTTTGTGAACTTTTTATCACCCGAGTTCCTCCAGATATCCTTCTATCTTCCTGTCGGTTTCCTCCAGCCTTTTCTCTATCTCCTCCAACTCTTTCCATTCCTTCTCCACATCTATCTCCTCAACCTCTTCCTCCGGGAACACATAGAGCGTCACATTCAGGTTGTAGTCGTTCTCCCTTATCTCGTCCCGTGGAACCGCACGACTGAACCCATCTTCCTCCGAGAACTTCCGGTATGCCTCGGCTATCCTTTCGATGTTATCCTCGCCAAGCATGTTAAGTTTCCGTACATCCGGGTGCTTCACGAACTCGGAGGACGCGTTTATGAAGAGCACCCTGTCCTTTCTGGATTCATCCTTTTCGAGATTGAACACCATTATGGCCCCGGGCGCTCCCGTGTTGTAGAACAGCTTTTCAGGCAGCAGTATAACACAATCCAGCAGGTCCTTATCCACCACCTTCTTCCTTATCGCCCGCTCCTTTCCACTCCTGAAAAGAGCTCCGTTGTCAAGGACCACCGCGACCTTTCCGCCCTCCTCGGTGCTGGCTATCATGTGCTGTATCCATGCCCAGTCCGCTGACTGCTTCGGCGGGAATCCGTATTTAAAGCGCCCCTTCCAGAACTCTCCGGTCTTGAGCTGGCTTTCATCGTAGCCATCAAGATTCCAGGGAGGATTCGCGATGACCCTATCGAACCTCCTTATATCTCCGTCCTTCCTGAACTTCGGGTAAAGCAGGGTATCCCCCCTCTCTATCTTCGGGTCCCCTATCTCGTGCATGTACACATTCATCTTGCAAAGCCCGTATGTCGTGGCATTCCTTTCCTGGCCGTAGAGGAACAGCTTTCTCGCACCGTCCTTTCCGTGCTTTCTCTCGACATATTTGTAGGCCCCGATGAGCATTCCGCCCGAACCTGCCGCAGGGTCGTAAACGCTCTCTCCCGGCGAGGGGTCCAGTATCTCCACCATCAGGTCTATGACCTCCCTCGGAGTGTAAACCTCCCCTTCCTTGGCCTTCTGAGGTGCGAAATAGCGAAGCACCCACTCATAGGCATCTCCGAGGATGTCGCCGGATGTCAGGTTCAGATTCTTCGAGCTGAAGAGCTCCATCAGCTGGTTCAGTATCGTCAGGTTCTCCCTGTTGCTTGTGAACGATGTGAATTCCACGGTGTCGAATATCCCTTTCAGGTCAGGGTTCATCTCCGATATGTGCTTTATCGCGTTTGAAAGGCGCTCCGGCAGCCGGCTCACATCCTTCCTTATGTTCTCCCAGAGGTATTCCTCCGGCATGTTGAACTGGTGGTATCTGGCCTCCTTCGCTTCTTCTTTTGCCACTTCCTCGGGCATATCGTACTCCTCGATCAACTCCCTTACTTTCTCCTTATACTCAGCCCCCCACCTGTCGCTCAGCCTTTTCAGGAAAAGGAGCACCAGTATGTACTTGTAATCCACAGCCGTTCTTATCAGGTCCGCCGCCTTCTTCAGCAGAGAATAGAGCTCCTCCCTGCTCATGTCGTCCTTTATCTCCATCTCGTTCCTTATCATGTCCTCGATCCTCACAAGCCTGTATATTCGCGCCCTGTTATCTGCAGGGTCAAGCTCGGAAACCACAAGCCCCGCCTTCCTCAGTTCCCCGAGAACCACGGAAACATTCTTCGCATCGTCCCCGAAGACCCCGAGGGCCTTCACGGCGTCCTCTCTTCTGAATTCCTCGGTCCCGAAGGCCTCGTAGAGATGCACATATCTCTTTTCCACCCATTTTTGAATTTTAGGCATGGGCCCACCATGACAAATATGCATATAAAATTTTCTCTTAATAGTCAAGCTAAGTGAAATTTAACTTATCTTTCACCATCACGACCACATCCGCCACATTGGTTCCGGTGTACCCTGTCCTTATCGTTCCGCCGACCTTCTCGAAGAAGGATGACGAATCGCTGCGCTCCAGAAACTCGTTCGGGTCCAGACCAAGATCCACTGCCTTTCTGAGTGTGTTTTCATCTGCGATGGCCCCGGCATACGGGCTGTTCCCGTCTATTCCATCGGTCCCTATCGCCGCTATGGTGCCTTTGAAGCGGGAAAGGAGGACTCTCAGTACCAGTTCCTGATTCCTTCCTCCTCTGCCCTTCCCTCTGACCTCGCATGTCGTCTCTCCCCCCATGACGGCCGATGTTTCCATGGCCGCTATGTCTCCGGCAACCTGCCTGACATCCCCTTTCATCCCATGGAACACATGGTGGGAGATTCCGTGGGCTGTCAGAACTGCGGATGCATGGTTCACCGCACGCGCATTGTCAGCGATTATCAGGTTCCTGTCAGCGCTCTCCCTCTCCTTTCTCTCCTTCGCCGCCTTCCTCACTCCTTCTGAAATCCCTTCCCAAAGCCCGTATCTCCTCAGTATCTCCTCGGCTTTCCTCTCCTCTCCATGCACCGCAACCGTCGGCCCTGAGGCTATGCTCGGCAGGTGGTTGTCCACTACATCCGAGATTATCAGGGAAATGATTCGCGCAGGTCTGAGATAATGCGCAAATCCTCCTCCTTTGACCATTGAAAGGCTGCGGCGGACCGTGTTCAGTTCCCAGATGTCAGCGCCCTTTTTCATCAGTGCCTCGCTTATGAGCCTCATATCCTCAAGGGAAACGCCGGGCACGGGCATGCAGAACATGGATGAACCGCCGCCGCTTATCAGAACTATGGCCGTGTCCCCTTCTTTCAGTGATTTCGCCATCTCAACGGCCTCTTCCGTTGCCTTCAATGTCTTTTCATCAGGGAATGGATGGGATGCTTTCCTTATTTCGATGTTACCGAGCCTTGCATCCTCTATTGAATTTACGATTCCTCCGCTTATCCTGTCATCCAGAACGGAACGGAGCGCCTTTGCCATGTGGTACGACGCCTTTCCCATCCCGAAGACGAACAGGTTCCCCTCAGCTCTCTCGTCGGATATGTGCACTTCCCCGTCCTTCAAAAAAACATTCTCCGGAATGACCGTGTCCGGATGCACCGAATCCATTGCCGCTTCCAGAGCGCTCAAGATAGAGGAATCGGTGGTGATGTCAGGCTCTCGAATGAACACGAGGAGGAATGCCCCTTTACTTAAATTATAACTATGCCCCTGTCCGTTATCTCATATTGTACGGGCTGCAGAGGTATGTCGGTACTGCGCATCTTCACTATGTCCATTATCCTCTCTCTTCTGCCGCGGAATGTATTTTCCTTCTTTTCCATCCTTATCGCGCTGTATGCCAGAAACATACCTATGTCTTTCATCTCCGAGGAGGTCGATGCATCCATGATTATGATGGATGTTACATTCTTCTTCCTCAACTGATAAAGGATGAGGTCGAACTGATCCCTGAAAATCTGTATGTCCGGGTCTATGAAACAGCCGATGCTGTCCACGACGACGAGGTCCGTGTCATCGTCCATCTTATTGAATATGGTAAAAAGGTCCATCTTTCTCTGAGAGCTCCCGGCCCTCTTTCTTTCCAGCGTGTTCATGGCCCTGGGCGCGACCATATCCACCATTCTCAATATCCCTTTTTCCTCGTAGGTCTTCAGATTCCAGCCGAGAACCGCGGCCTGATGCCTTATATCTTCGGGAGATTCTTCCACACACAGATAGGTGACATTCAGACCCTCACGAGCGGAGGTTACGGCTGCCTGAAGTGCGAATATTGTCTTCCCCGTACCGGGGCCGCCTATCAGAATGGTACTTCTTCCCTTCGGTATTCCGCCGGTTATCTGGTCCAACTCCGTTATCCCGGTCTTTATTCTCTCTATAGCTTTCATTTAATTCCTCCTCTGGAACTTGAACTCGAACAGACAATTGTCATCTCCGTATGCAAGGGATTTCTTCTGGATCCATCTGCCTTTCTCACCGGACCAATCAAAAGTTCGAGATATTATTGTTCTGCATATTATGCAGGGGCTTATCTCATCCCCCAGGTCATTCCACGGACATTCATGAACCACAAAATATCTACTGTCAAGCTCTATGTGATTGCTGACCCCGATATCCGAGAAAAAATCCCCGAGCCATATGAGATACCTTTCCTTTTTGCTGCAGAATGTTCCTGTGCATTCGGTTTCCATGTATCTCTCGAAATTGGGTTTCAGGCGTTCTTCCAGCATGTCGCCGAGGCCGGCTACCAGTTCGCCTATGACCTGTTCCCCTCCGAACCTGAAAAGAAGCATTAGAACACTTAGAAGCATGTTATTTATGTGTTCCCTCGACCTCTCCTTTTTCAGACGCAGCAGTTCCTGTTTGATCTTTTTATCCCGGGTTATATCTTCCTTTATGGCAATGTACGCCTTTATCTCCCCGTTATCCATTACAGGTGTTATCGTCATGTTCTCTATGTAGAGGGTTCCGTCCTTCCGCCGATTTACTATCTCTCCTCTCCATGTCTTTCCGGATTTTATCCTGTCCCACATCTTTATATAGAACTCGTCCTCATGTACATCGGATTTCAATATTCTAGGGTTCTTTCCGCGGACCTCGTCGAATGAATAACCCGTTATACGCTCAAATGTGTGATTCACATACAATATGTTCCCATCAGGATCGGTGATCATAATAATGTTCGAAGACTGGTCCACGGCGGTCTGTAATATCTTTATACCCTCTTCGTTCAATCTGAGGCTTTCAAGGTCCTCCTCCATCCCCAGATAATGCCTTATCCCGCCTATGTCGTACCTGACATATTTTGAAAGCACTGTTAAGGTCCTTCCGTCCTTGCTCCTTCTTTTCATGGGCGCTCTTATGTAATTGGTTTTGCTCGATAAAAGAACCTCTTTCGTTGAGCCGCGATTTTCCGAAGGTTCCAAAATACTTATGTCGTTCCCGATTATCTCGTCCGCCTCATATCCGTACATCTCTTTGAATTTTCCGGCGATGGATACGATGGACAGGTCCTTTTCGTTTTCCGCATTCAGGATGAGTATGCTTATCAGATGCGGCCTTATCTGACCGGAAAAATCTTTCTTCGGCGGTTCAGCATAATCTCTCTCTTCGGATTTTCCACCTACAAATCCTTTTTCATCTTCCGTGGTCTTTTCGAACATGCGCCCTTCTATCGCAATTCCTCCTGTATGGAAACTCCTCTCCATAGAGAATATTTAAAATTTTCCATTCATTTTCATTCTCAGACACAAAGAGCCAGTATTTTTTCCACATCCTCTTTTACAATTTTTTTCGGGTGACCTATCGGATAGCCTATCGAACCGTTCGATGCTATCTTTCTTATATCATTCTCAGGTATTCCCGCATCTTTGAGGCTTACGGGTGCGCCCCATCTGCGGTACAAGCCCCTCAACTTTGCAAGCACCTGTTCCGCATCCTCTTTGACTCCGAATACCCTTTCCCCGAACTGCTCCATTTTGTCTCTGTGAATGTCCATGTTGTATTCCAGAACGGCCGGAAGAACTATGGCAAGCCCGGCTCCGTGCGCTATGTCATACAAGGCCGAGAGTGCGTGTTCTATCTGGTGGCTCGCCCAATCCCCTCTTCCGCGTCCTACCGCAGTCATTCCGTTCAGGGCCATCGTTGCGCTCCATGCCAGCTCCGCCCTTGCATCGTAATCCTTGGGATTCTCAAGAAGAATGTCGGTGCTGTCGATTATCGTCTTTATGAGTGATTCGCAGAGCCTGTCCGGGAAATCCAGTTCCTTTGAGCCGTTGAAGTAGAACTCGGCAACATGGGTTATCGCATCTATTGCCCCGTATACCGTCTGCTCCTTCGGAAGGCTGAACTGAACGCTCGGATCGATTATGGATGTCCTGGGATTCGTCAGCGGTGCTCCGTGCATACCCTTCTTCTCAAGGGTGTCGTCCTTTGTCACAACGGAGTTGCCGTTCATCTCCGAGCCAGTTGCGGATATGGTAAGTATGGCATATATCGGATGGACCTCCGACGGCGGGCCTCCTGTGTAGAAATCCCACACATCCCCTTCATAAGGTATTCCTGCCGCTATTCCCTTGGATGCGTCTATGACACTTCCGCCACCCACGGCAAGCACCGCATCGCATTCCTGCTCTCTGGCAAGTTCTATGCCCTCATGGACCTTTGAAAGGCGCGGGTTCGGCGTTATTCCCCAGAGTTCCACCCACTCTATCCCGTTGTTTTTCAGGGATTCGACTGTCTGTTCATAGACACCGTTCCTCTTTATGCTTCCTCCTCCCGCAACAAAAAGCACCTTCTTCATGCCGTCCTTTTTGAGATCTTTTCCTATTTCCGCTATCTTCCATCTTCCGAAGATGAGCTTTGTGGGGTTATGGAAAACAAAATCCTTCATGCCGTCACCGAAACTGCATAGCGCATCCCTTTTAAATCTCTTTTGTCAGAACCTATATATACGGGCAGTTCCTCGACCTGTTGATACATAACAGGATGGTGTTCTTATGATAACCGATTTCAGCTCCGAGATGGAAAAGGTCTTCGTAGACCGTACGGTTGAACTTGCGAATCTTCACAGTGCTCTCAAAGACGCCGCATCCGGAAACGCAAGAACGGTATTGATCGAAGGGGAGGCGGGGATCGGTAAGACCGCTCTCGTGGAGCGCTTTCTCAGAGATGTTTCAAAGAAGAAATACGGGGTCAAGAGGGCCGTTTGCAAGGCGGGGGTATCGACCCCTTATGCGCCAATAAAGGACCTTGTCGGAGAGGTGGAGGTCAAGAAGAAGATGGCGAGCGCCACACCCCTTCTGGGACTCGTGTCCTCTTCGTCGGCAAAGATATCCGAAGACCTCAGCGGTGAAAGGGAAAGGATATTCGCTGAGTTCGTGGAACAGTTGAAGAAACAGTCCGAGAAAAAGCCCACGATAATATTTCTGGACAATGTTCAGTGGATGGACGAGGCATCATCCAAACTTCTCTCTTCTTCCATCAATCGTATGGCAGGCTCGAACATCCTGACTCTGATAGCCTATCGACCCGAAGAGGTGAAAAAAAAGAGCTCCGTGGCAAAGATGCTGTCGGATATAAGGGGAAACGAGATGAGCAAGACCCTTTCCCTCAGAAGACTGGACTATGAAGACACCACGGAAATAATAAAATCCATTCTGAAAAGGGATGACCTGCCTTCTTCATTCATAAATACTATTTACAAGGAGACCGAAGGCAATCCCCTGTTCATAAAGGAGCTGATAAACTCTCTGATACAGGAAGGCATACTGGACCCCACATCCTACAAGAAGATACAGCCCGGAGACATACGGGTTCCTCCGGGTATAAAAGAAGTGCTTATGCGCAGGATATCCAAGCTCAGCCCGGAAGCCAAAAAGATACTGAACTATGCGGCCATAATAGGTTCCAGATTCAGTTTTGACATACTCCAGAATGTAAGCGGCCTTGCGGAAGAGCCCCTGCTGGACATAATCGACGAGCTTCTGGAGGCCAGGATCATAGAGGAGGACAGCTCTCGCGATGAAGAAGCCTACCTGTTCACATACATGCAGATAAAGGATATGATCGAGGCTTCCCTTAGCAAGAGCCGGAGGCGTGTGGTTCACAAGAAAATAGCGGAATACCTCGAGAAATCGAACGGAGAACCCTATGAGATTGCGGAGCACTTCTTCAAAGGAGGGGTCTATGATAAGGCGTATGAGTATGCCACGGCCGCCGCCGAAAAGAGCGCTGCGGCATTCGGCTTCGAGTCCGCCATATATTTCTACAAGATGGCTCTTGATTCTGTCGAAAAAATGGGGTCGGGGTCCGTGAGCGAGGAAGAACTGCTTGACATACATGTGAAACTCGGAGACCTTTACCGTGCGGTCGGAGACTGGGGCCTGACGCTCAACGAGTACAAGACAGCCCTCAAACTGGCTGAAAAACTCGGAGACCGGAAAGCGGTCGCGGATATAAACATAGAACTCGGCAGTATAGAAAAGGACAGGGGGGTATGGGACGCTGCCAATGTATGTTTCGAAGCGGCAAAGAAGATAGGCCTCGAAATAAAAGACGCACATATTCTCGGGGATTCGGAGAGGGGATTGGGCTATGTGCACTGGAGGCGCGGAGAGTACAAGGATGCCGTCCTGCATTATACCGAGGCCATACGCTATGCGAAGGAGACCAACGACTCCGGCATGGCCGGAAAGGTCTTTGTGGAGATGGGAAATGTCTACTCGGACATGGGGAATCTGGACAAAGCGATCGAGTATTACAAAAAGAGCATCCCTAGACTCAAACAGATAAAGCGCTATGATGAGATCGCAAGGGTCCTAAACAATCTGGGAGACAGCTATCTTCAGAAAGGTGACTGGGACCGTGCTATAGAGTACTTCAAGAGGTGCGAGGATGCGGCTGCCAGCATGGGTGAGGTGAACCTCATCGCATGGGCCGTGTTTAACAGTGCCGAAGCGTATGCACATAAAGGAGACCTGAAAACGGCTTCCAAACGGTGCAAGGACGCTCTGCAGGCCCTAAAAAAGATGAATGACCCCATAGGTACCGCCGCTGCATATCGCGTATGCGGCATAATTGAAATAAAGAAGAAGAACTATGACGATGCGATAAAACAGCTTCAGAAGAGCCTTAAAATATTGAAGGAACTGAAGACGCAGCATCTCCTCGCTCTTTCAGAGATGGAACTCGCCCGGGCTTTCGCAGGAAAGGGAGACAAAAAACATGCCCTGAGATGGTATGACGAAGCTATCCGGATATTCAGTAAGATTGGTGCCAAGAAATATGTGGAGACCATAGAAGACGAGATGGACGAGCTGGAATAGTTTCACCCACCTCCCTTCAAACTTTTTAAACCACAGGGCTATGCGGCAGCGTGTATGTTCGGCAGAAGTACATAAGACCCGATACCGTTGAAAAAAGGGATTATCAGGTCAACATAGCGAACAAAGCGGCGGAGCGCTCCACACTTGTGGTACTTCCGACAGGCATGGGAAAGACAGTGATAGCCATGCTGACGGTTGCGAAGCATCTTGAGAAGGGAGGGGATAAAGTGCTCATGCTCGCTCCGACGAAGCCTCTGGTCGAACAGCATGCGGTAAGCCTCGAAAGGATGATGGAGGGTGTGAGGATAGGTGTCTTTACCGGCTCGGTCAGACCTGCGAAAAGGGAGAAGATATGGAAGGAATCCGATATCGTTGTCGCCACCCCGCAGACGATAGTCAATGACATACTCTCATGGCTGGACATTGCAGAGATATCCATGATAGTCTTCGATGAAGCGCACAGGGCCGTCGGTGATTACGACTATGTCTTCATAGGGAAAAGATACGCTGAAAAAAGAAAGGAAAGGCTTGTGCTGGGCACCACCGCATCCCCGTCATACAGTCAGGAGAAGGTGTACGAGGTGATAGAGAACCTCGGGGTCGAAGGAGTTGAAGTGAGGACTCCGGAAGACAGGGATGTCCGGGACTATGTGAATATCATACGACCTCAATGGGTGAAGGTCGACCTCCCCCCCGAAATGGAAAAGATAAAGGAACTGCTCAAAGGTGCGAGGGACGAATTCCTCAAAGAGCTCAGGGCCATGGGTTTTCTCTCAAATCGCAGAGGGACGAAAAGGGAGCTCATCGCATTGGGTGGCGAGATACAGCGCAGGATAAATATGGGGGACAAGAGTGCCTTCAAAGCGGCGAAATACCGCTCCATGGCAATAAAGCTGGACCAAGCAATCGAGTTCGCCGAGACGCAGTCCGTCGCAGGCCTCCTGTCATATCTCGAGAAGATAACCGAAGATGCGGCCCTCGGACGGGACAAATCATCCAAGATTCTGGTTAGACGCTCCGATTTCATGGCGGCGCTCAGGCTTGCGAGAGAACATGAGAATATGGAACACCCGAAAATGGAGGCTCTCCGCAAAATACTGGAAGGACTGCCGATGGAAGGCACGAGGGTAATAATATTCGCAAACTACAGGGACACGGGAGAGCGTATAGTGGATGCGATATCGTCCGTTCCCGGAATAAAAGCCTTCCGTTTTGTCGGTCAAGCGTCCCGCAGCGGAGATAAAGGGATGAACCAGCGAGCCCAGAAGGAAGCCATCGAGGCGTTCAGGAACGGAGAGTACAATGTGATGGTCGCGACCAGTGTTGCGGAGGAAGGACTTGATATACCCGATACGGACCTCGTGATATTCTATGAGCCGGTGGCATCGGAGATAAGGACCATACAGCGCAGGGGACGCACGGGCAGGAAGCGCGAGGGAAGGGTCATATTTCTGATGACAAGGAAGACAAGGGACGAGGCGTATTACTGGACCGCTCGAAGGAAGGAGAGCGAGATGCTGAAGAACCTTCGGGCATGGAAAGCCATATCGGACGAGATATTCTTCGAAAAAAGGACCATTGAAAGGGAAAAGAGCGAATACTTCGGCAGGATGGAAAAAAAAGAAAGCGCGGGACAGAAGACACTGGAAGAGTTCACAGTCCAGGCACTGAATATTCCCAAGGCGGAAAGCAAAGGAGATGTCCTCATCGTGGTTGACCACAGGGAAGGAAGGTCCCCCGTGGCAAAGCAGCTTTACAGGCTGGGAGCATCGGTGAAAGGAGAACAGCTGGATGTCGCGGACTATCTTCTGTCTGACAGGATAGCCGTTGAGAGGAAGGAGGTCAATGATTTTCTAGGCTCCATAACGGATGGAAGGCTCTTCAAACAGGCCGGGGAACTCTCGTCCTCATACATGAGGCCCGTGATAATGATAGAGGGTGAGGGGCTTTTCACAGAGAAGATGCTGTCAGAGAGCGCAATAATGGGTGCGATAGCCTCGCTGATCGGCGATTACAGGTGCTCGGTTCTCTTCACGAAGAATGCGGAGGAGAGCGCAAAACTCCTTTATTCCATGGCGAAGAGGGAGCAGCAGGGCGGAAGAGGGGTCGGAAGGCGCGGAGAGAAAAGGACCATGGGGATACACCAGCAGCAGAGGTTCATAATAGAAGGACTGCCGGGGATATCCGCAACTATGGCCGAACGGCTCCTTGCGCACTTCGGAAGCGTTGAAAAGGTGATGACTGCATCGGAAAAAGAGCTCATGGAAGTGGAGGGTATCGGAAAGAAGAGAGCGAAGGCGATAAGAGAGGTTGTGACGAAGAGCTACCTCAAGGGTGGAAAAGTGATACAGGGCACTTCCGGTTGAATAAGAACCTATATGGAAGCGCCTAAATGTTCAGTTGCATGTTCCCTTCGCACAGGCTTAAAATGTCTCTTGCGTCAAGTATCTTCATGTCCCCGTGGCAGTCTATCTCTCTTTTATCCGGCACTATCAGGATTCTTTCGCATTCGAATGAGGATAACTTTTCTTCCGCTTTCAGTACATCTGTTTTAGACACTTTCTTTCTCCATTTGACCTCTCCTACCAGCACGATTCTATCAAAGCGCTTTAGAGCTATGTCTATCTCGGGATTGTTTATTTTTATCTTTTTAAGGCCCAGTTTTCTGGAAAACATGTCCGCCATGAACTGTTCGACATCTCTTGGAAGCAGATTTCTTACGACTTCCTCGATGTATTTTTTAGGAATGTCCAGTTCGGTGTATCCGTACTTTTCATCGAGATAAAAATGAAGCCTGAAAAGAGGAGAGACATGGATATAGTGAAAACTCCTTCTTTCCGTCTCGATTTTCTCTATAAAGCCGATTTTTACGAGCACATCGAGATATCTTTGTATAAGCCCGGGATTGTCCTTGGGTATTAGCTTTCTCGAGAAGAGATAAGATGAGATCTCGGTGCTTTTTCCCTTTCCGTCGGCGATTGCCCGAAGAATTCCCTCGTAAACTGCCGATATGTTCCTCCTCTCTTCGCTGAATATCTCTCCGGTTATCTCCTGAAGCGTCAGACGGTTGGAATGGAGATAATTTGAGAGGAATTCCACAATGTCGGATTCAAAATCACCGGCCAGCATGGGTTCCCTGAGATAGAGCGCAGATTCGAGCCTTTCCACGGGAGAGGCGGTTTTCAATGAGGATAGAACATCACATTGGTCCGCCAGACCGAAGATGTAAAGAGAGAAGAGTCCAAGAAGAGGGGAACCGGAACCTAGAAGTTTCTGTGAGAGCCATAGAGTGGATGATACGGCGATGATCCTGCCCTTTTTTCCCGTGGAATGGAGATAGTCGAAGAATTCATCGGGCAGCCTGTGCATCTCATCTATGACTATCCTTTTTGTTCCGATGTTCTCTCGTACCAGCTCGAAGAATGTTTCGTATGATATCCTTCTACCGTCTTCCGTGAAGGCGGTTCCGTCCCGGTTGATGAAAAAATACATATCATAGTCCGTGAAGTTCTTTACAAAGAATGTTTTTCCTGTTTTACGCCTTCCGCAGATGTACACCCAGTTTCCGAGAGATTTTATTTCCTCCAGTTCCGTATCTCTGCTAAGTATGACCATGAACATAATGATGCCGAACATAGTTATAAGGTTTTCGATGATGTGGGGGAGAATCAACAAAACCGATAAAAAAGAAGAATGAACTCTAAAGGTATTTTGAGAATTCTTCCACATCCACTTTTGCAAGCTTCAGTATCCCTTTTAAAGTTCCAATCTTCAATTCTCTGTGCATGGGAACGACTGTTCCAACTTTCCCTTCTGATGTTATCTTCGAGAGCCTTACATGACTGCCTGAACGCCCGGAGATAGCAAATCCGAACCTGTTGCAGAGTATCTTTACCACGGTTTCTCCAGATATGTGTCTAAGCTTTGGCATGGAAAGCCTTTTCCTCCCTTACTTCAAAACTGGTTATCAGAGAACGCCTGTCGTCATCAAGAGGGAACTCTTCGAGATATAATTCCGTTGCCTCCTTCAGATTTGCTATGGCATCCTCTATGGTCTTTCCTTGGCTCACGGTTCCCACCTCCGGGCACTCTGCAACATACATATCTTCCTCTTTGTGCAGTACGGCTGTCAGTACAGGCATCTCATCACCATGACATCATGTGTTCAGCCTTATTTAAGGGTTTCTTAGAACAGTCCCCGTTCTTTATCATAAGCCCACAGCGCCATTTCAATTTTCCTACGAGTTGTATTATTCTCTTCCGCGAACTTTCTTATAACTTCCAAAAATAAGCTGTATGAATCGATTGTTGTATACTTTCTGAGGCAATCCGTAAGCTCTGAAAAGCAGGAATAATTTTCTAGATTGTGCATATCTGAATGCATCCACAGAAGTGTTCTCCACACTCTGTAATCAATTACACAATACTCTTCTGGAAAAATTACTGTTAATATGGCTGAAGCTACCGGAATTCCTACTCCCTTTAACATAATCAGTTCCTGTAAATTAGTTCTTGTATCTTGGTCGTTTGAAATGACGAACCCGCTTATATCCTTTATTTAATTAATATACCCCGCAGCTTGCTGCGGCTGGGACAGCATAGGCAGATAACAATATACTTTGGCATGTTCTATAGCCATGGAAATAGAACATGCTTCACACTGCACATATCGAATAAGA
>Ga0190313_1000296_pt1 | contig 30826 bp, 26 predicted proteins | sample 4870071011_MG_FD_169989 | JGI IMG/M metagenome (GOLD analysis project Ga0190313, IMG submission 169989) | Hydrothermal vent sediment bacterial communities from Southern Trench, Guaymas Basin, Mexico - 4870-07-10-11_MG | ecosystem: Environmental > Aquatic > Marine > Hydrothermal vents > Sediment ... | reverse complement strand
TATCTCTTAAGAATATGCATTTTTACCTAGGTTACGGTAAAAGAAACATGATTATAGTAATAAGTGATGTGAGGAATGACGAGCTAGAAGAAGCAATTAACAAGATTATCGAGTTTCTCGAAGAATCGGAGATTGATCCCCTCCAAATCCAATTCTCTTCCGAAATTGCTGAGGCTATGAAGGAGAGAATAAGAGAATTATTATTCGGTTCTCCTCCTAAAATAGGTTTTATCGTGGGAATATTAGCTGAGATGATTAAACGAGGAATTATAAGTGTTCAACCTAGTGAACCAGACATCAGAGAAGATAAAGCTATGCAGAAAATAAGAACAGCCCCCTCAGATCGGGGAGAGAAAACCATCGAAGATTTAGTAAAAGCTTTTCATGAAGGAAATCTTATTGAAGTTATTAGAACAGCTCCTCTCCTCTTTCATTCGGATGATGCTGAGTTAGCAAAAATATTATACATAAAGGCAGGGCTCATCTTCCACCTTTCTAGCTATGAAACTGGATTAAGTTTTCTTAGGGAACTGGAAGAGATTCTTAAAGGGGTAAAAACTGAATTTCCTAGAAGATTTCTTGAGGCTGAGATAAACTCTACTTTGGATGTGTCGAGTTATATTCAATTGCTTAGAGCGATAAATGAGGTAAGGTTTGAATTAGATAATGTTATTCTAAGGCATGATAAGCAAGCACAAGTTTATAGAATAATGCTAATAAAAACCCCCCTCCTTTCCTTCCTAATCAGGTTAGAGGAGTACTATAAGAACAGATCCTCCTTCTTATACAACATGACGTACGAAGAAAAAGTACTAATGATCCTTGAGAGGGTAATAGAGGAGGATATCAGCTTATTCTCGCTACTGACTATGCTTCAGGATCGTTTAAATAAGGCCCTGAAAGGGAGAGATGAGTCCATAGCGAGATATTATCACATGTTACTAAGAACTATAATAGACATCCTACTTACTTCCAACATAACATATGAAGAGGGATCAGAATGGATTTACATACTTCTGAACTCCTTTGAGAAAAATTGGAAGAATCTTAATAAACTTAAAAATCAGCCTAATGCAAGTAAATTCGCTAGCTTATACTTAATGTACGGTGTACTTTATCGTCTTCTCCTTGAAGCAGGAGACCCTAAAGCAAAGAAGATGGTTAATCATGTTGCTAATATGCTATCTCAGAGCATTGAGAAATTACTTAGCATGAAGAGAAAGAGAAAAATTGAACACATCCAGTATCTCACCATATTAACAGGCTTATTATCAATGCTAGCTCGAGTATACGTGGAAAATAAGAGAAAGTATCCTTCGGCCTTAAATTACTTAACAGATGCTGTAGATTTAGAGATGGAACAATTATGGTTTTACAATAAACCCTATTATCTCCAATATTACACGGCCTTATTAGATATTATTGGCCACCTACTAATCTTATCTGGTAGGAAAAATACGAGTTATCAAAAATTGACGTATAGAATAATAAAAAAGTTAAGAAAGATAGGTAAGGAAATGGCAGAGTATTCATTTATTCGAATTTTCACAGGAATCAGAGCGCTTAATCTTTACCGATTAATGGGACTTAGAATCTCTGATCAAGGAATAAACGAAGTTGCGGAATTGGTAAAGAGGAATGCTTCACCATTTATAACCGAGGTAGTTAATAACATGATTTCAGAAAAATAAAGTAAAAAATAACGATAGCATGAAATATGAGTTCTCTCTCATATTCGGGAAATTATCTCCTCATACTTCTTCCTAGCCTTCTCCATTACATCAGAGTAGATATTATTTCCATGCGAATCAATAGCAACAACAAGCGGGCCAAAGTTCTCTACTTCTAGAACCCATAAAGCCTCTGGGGTTCCCAGATCCAACCAATATACGCCTTTTAAGCTCTTTATAGCCTTAGCAGCTAATGCCGCTGCACCACCAGTAAATGCACCATAGAAAGCTCCGTACTTCTTCATAGCCTCAGTAGTTTTGGGCCCCATGCCTCCCTTACCAATAACAGCTCTAATTCTGAAAATCTCGATGAATTCTGGTTCTATAGCCTCCATCCTAGCGCTAGTCGTTGGTCCCGCTGCTATTATTTTCCATGTTTCTCCAACTCGCTTTACTAGTGGACCACAATGGTATACGGCTAAGCCCTCAAAATTAATTGGTATTTCGGACTTCTTACCAGCTCTTACAAGCTCTAATGCTCTTCTATGAGCAGCATCCCTTGCCGTGACTATTGTCCCAGTTATATAAACAACATCCCCAACCCTAAGCTTTCTAACATCTTCTTCTCTTATTGGTGTTGTTAAATGATACTCAGTCATTGAATCTTCACCCCATGACTAATTATTTCAGCAGAACCATCTTTATGAATGATTAGAGTGCCTCTTCTCATAGCCCAACACCCGATAGCTATACCAACCAAGAATGTCGCTGGATGCCTATGAGCCCATTCAATGTTAACTCCTAGCACGGTTGTTTTACCACCAAAACCCATCGCACCAATCTCCAAACTATTAAGCAGACCTAGTAGTTCCTCCTCCAACTTAGCAATATTTTCATCCTCATTCCTAATATTTATTGGTCTTAAGAGGGCTTTCTTAGCAAGTATCATAGCCAAATCTTCGGTTCCACCGACACCTACACCAACTATTATTGGTGGACAGGGCTTTGGCCCAGCATCATATACCGCATTGATAACTGCTTTCTTTAACCCCTTTACTTTCTCCGCCGGAGGTATAGAATATAGCTTAGCAACATAGCTTGATCCACCACCCTTAGGCATTACAGAGATTTCAAGAGAATCCCCTGGAACGAGTTCGTAGTGGATATAGGGAATATACTTCCCTGTATTATCCCCACTATTCTTGCCAGTCCATGGATTAACAGCATTTGGTCTTAAGGGAACTTCTTCAGTAGCCCTTTTGACAGCTTCGATTAAGAGAGAATTAAGTTTTGATCGGATTGGAAACTCGTCTCCTAATTTAACATAGAATGTTATTAAGCCAGTATCTTGGCAAATAGGTATGTTCTTTTCAGAAGCATATTTTATATTATCCAGAATCGCTTTTAGCTGAGTCTTTGCTAGGGTCTCTGTTTCTTCATTATATGCTTTTTTAAGAGACTCAATAATATCAATTGGAAGACGAGTCTCTGAAATCCTAAGAAGCTCCACAACACTTTCAATAATTCTCTGCTCAAGCGAGATTTTTCTCACCTGACGATAATTAGTGAGTGGAAAAGTTCTCTAATTATTCGTAAAACTTTTTTAAAAATATTTCACAATGAAGAGAAGGCTTTATGATCTATGATACTTAGTGCCAAGAATTAGTTTTTGCTGCATGCTTATTGATAAGAAATTATCTTGGGATCTTCTTCTTTATTACGTTAGCAAGTGAAAACTTATAGTTGGGAATAAACAAAATCTCTCTTAGGTTTTCCTGTTTTCCTCCACGAGTATCGTTTAAAGGTGATTTATTGCGGGGAAGCAGTGGGTTAACTTTTACGATGGCTATCCGTGATCCTATTCATGGGATAATTCCAATAACAAGGTTAGAGTATGAGGTTACTGTAACTAGCCTATTTGAGCGGCTTAGATATATTAGGAAAGCTGGAGGCGCTTATTTAGTATATCCAGGAGAGAACGATAATAGGTACGCTCATAGCCTTGGGGCATGTCACATAGCTTATAATCTTCTAAAGAATGCTTTTGATCATTATTTAAAGAGACTCAAGGAAAAGGAGTGGAAAGACTTCTGGAGCCCTGAATATAGTGTCGATGACATACTGCAAATAGTTAGATTAGCTGGTCTATTACATGATATAGGTCATGGACCATTTTCACATACGACTGAAAGCGTTCTATATTACATTCTTAAGAATTTTTACCCAAGCGAGTTTCGGGAATTCAAGGAAAAAGTTTTTGGGAGTGTGCATGAGTTTTATAGCTATAAGCTTATCTTAGAAAGTAGGGAGCTGAGAAATTTATTAGAGGACCAGGGATTTAACCCTCTTGACATCGCAATTCTACTTAGTAAAGAGGAGCTTGAAGAAGGCAAATCATTGTTAAACCCAGTTAGTATAGGCGTGCTTAGAAGGATAATTAATAGTCAGATAGATGCTGATAGATTAGATAATCTCCTAAGAGATAGCCATACAATTGGTGTACCATATGGCGTGATAGATGCTGATTCAATAATAAGGAATGTTCTCATATGTAAAATAGGGAATGAGCGGTTAGAACTTGTTCACCATATAAGATCACTCGGACCCATAGAAGATCTCCTAGATGCGCGTTATAAGATGTATAGATGGCTATATTATCATCAGCGAGTCATCCTTGTAGACGCTATTTTACAGCGATTAACAATGAAGCTTCTAGAAGACAAAATCATTGAACCTAAGTCTTTCCATTACACCAGTTTCGTTAAAGAAGAAGGCTTTTTTGTCGATGATTACTGGTTATGGGATGTGATCCGCAGAAGCTATAAGGATGATCCTCAAGAATATTACTTGGCAAAAGCATTAATGAATCATGACTATCTACCACTATCTCTCTGGAGAACCTATGAGGAATTTATAGAATTGATAAAAAATGTGGTAGAAATTAATTCACCCCAAAATGCGATCATGAAGATTCTCGATCTAGTTAAGAAAGGAGAATTGAACGAAAACGAGCTATCGTCTATGATAGAGGATAAGACAGGAATTAGAAATTTAAGAGTTCTTCTTGTATGGGAAAAGCCGACAACTCCTTATGATTGGCGAAGCGGGGAAGATATCCTAGTATATATTTCTCCTCAGAGAATCGTACCGATTACTGAAATTTCTGTGTATATAGGTAAGCTGATAGAAATGAGTAATGAATATTATCCTCTCTATATATATTATTATATTCTAGGGGAGAATCGGAGGAGATTCATAAGATATATTAACAAGATTAGAAGAGTTTTTCTGGAATCTTTAAGGGAAAAATTGATTGTTTAACTCAGCTTATGATAGCGTGGATAATTATAGTTCATTTAACGCCTCATTATAGACACGGAAAACCTGTTTAATTATTCTATGCCAATCATATCTTCTAACGAAAGCTCTTCCTCGCATACGCATTTCTTCTAATTTTTCTGGGTTCTTGAGCAGATTTATAATTGCTCCAGCTAAAGCGATGTGATCCATTTTACCCAGAAATACTCCTGCTCCGCTTTTCGAGAAGATTCTCTTGAGAGCTCCTCCCACAGTAGATACAATAGGTACTCCGAGAGCTAGCGCTTCTAGGAAGATCATTGGAAAGCTCTCTCCTCCATAACTAGTGTTTATTAGAAGATCAGCTTGTTGATAAATTTTAAAGAGTTCTCTTCTTGGAATATACCCAAGAAATCTCACATTATCTCTGATTTTCAATAATCTTGCCCATTTTTCTAAGTAATTATACGTGAAACCAGTGGGTCCAATAATAAGCATTTTCGCTTTAGGATACCTAACTAAGACATACTTAAATGCTAAGAATGCGAGTTCAAAACCTTTTCTTGGAGAACCCCGACCTATCAATAACATAACGGGAGATTCTGGATCAACTTCCTTCTTTGGATCAAAAGCTTCAAGTTCTTTTAAATAAATAGCATTCGGGATGTAGTATACTTTCTTCCTATACACATAAGAGAAAAATCTTGCACCAATAGGATTAACTGATATGGCTCTTGTATACATTTTTAATGCATTCGTAGGTGGAATCTTAGATAATATCCTGGCCCCTCCATACCACCAGAAATGAATCTCCCTGAAGAATGGTGGTGTGAAATGATTAGTAATCACAGTAGGTATCCCAAGTTCCTTACCTATTCTCGGCGTAGCAATTCCTAATGGAGAAAAGGGGTGATGAGCATGCATAAGATCTGGATCAAGAGCCTCAATTAAGGGTCTTATTCTCCTCCTAAAAGCCCTCATTCCAAAAGTAACTGGGGCAAGGATTCTAGATTTTCTGCGGAAAACTGGAATTCCCTCATAATCATCAAAATCTTTTGTTTCTCCAGCAGTAGTTATGATGAAGACCTCATGACCTAAATCTCTTAGTGTCTTTGCAAGCCCCTCTACATGTGTAGCTATCCCCCCGAACCTTGGATAGAAAAAATCGGTTAACAATACTATTCTCAAGATATACCTCCCTCATCAAGCTTCTAGCTGCTAATCGCTAAGCCTAAAGTCTCAACACCATGTCTTTTCTAACTATACTTCATATATGTATTTTAAAAATGATTAACATGCCATATCAGAAGGGAAAAGAGCCATATGTGTTGAAAAGATCAAGATCTTCCATCAGTTATTTCCTTGGTTAGGGATATGTTTAAATAGGGTAGTCAACGGCTTTCGGTATGAAGTAATCTGGGTTGTTAAAAATGTTAATCGTGCCTCAATCAATAATGGCTCTTTATAAGCACCATTAATTTCTTCTAATTTTTGAGGAAGGTTTTTAGAATTCTGGTTTTTAAAAGAGAATTGGGAAACTACCTAATTTTTACTAGCTACGGAACTATCCCCTGAGGTGGTTAGAATTGGGCGAATATTACCCAGTGATAGATGCAAATGGAAGAGTTAAGGAATTTATCAACAGTGGTGCTGATGTTATCAGCATTTTACGAGGTGAGGGGGAATTCTTCTTTTTCTGGAACGGTTTACACGAAGGCATCGATGTTACTGGATTGATTGGATCTGAGAAGAAGTTAAGTGTACCCTATGGTGAAATTCATATTTACGCTCTCTTAGATCCTTCCCCCACATTGTATGGGTACGTAGCATATGATATTGATGAGTATGTATTATTTCTTAGAGAGAAGGTCTCAAAAAAGCTTAATGGGAAGAAAGTTCTACTATCTTTTAGTGGTGGGAAGGATAGTATTGCTAGTCTAGCAGTCTTATTAAAGCTTCAGGAATATGTTAGCTTCAAATTATTCATTGTTTACTCCTATGTTTCTTATCTAGAAGCTGTTAGAAATGATCGTTTCATCGACGAAGTTGAGAAGAAGTTGAGTTTGGATATTGTTAGGGTAGAAGCTCCAAGAGAAACAATGAGGAGAATTCTACTTGATACTGGCCTTCCATTTAGAGGTTATAGGTGGTGTACTTATTTTAAGATAAAGCCAATAAGAGCTTTTAGGCGTAGAAATGGTATCGATTTTGAGATTTCTAATGAGCGTTTATTTGAAACATCGAAAAGATTTAAAAGCTTAGTCACATATGCTCGCCAAAAAATCTTTATCAGCGGTGGTAGGTTTAAACCAATTTATCCTCTTGCTTTATTAGATGTTGTAAAGATTTGCAGGGATAGAAATCTTGTCCATCCAGATTATCTAGAAGGTTTCTCAAGAGTCTCTTGCGCGCTTTGTCCTTATAGAATGCTGTATGAGGTAAAGGGTGGTATAAAGGACGTGGAGGATCCAGGTCTTATAGAGAAGGCGTTAAAAATTGGTTATGAAAAGTTTTACCAAGGTAAAGTTTCTTGGGAAGATTACATGGAATATGAGTTATGGAGATTTCATCCAGATCGAGCTAAGCTTTTCATAGCCCTTAGAGAATTCCTATCAGAACAGATTAAGATAAGAGAATTCAAGCGGATTAGTGAAGAATCTGTGAGAGAGAAATTCAGAAGTATTTGGATAAGAAATCTTCCGCAGAATCCTAGAATAAGTTTGAGAAATCTATATGATATGGTAAGAGAATGGAGCAAAATAGCTACTTACTCAGTTATTAATCCTCCATGGAGCTAAATACTTCTTCCATGAATAATAATATTTATTTTTATAGTGTTGAATGCAAAATAATTGTTTTAACATAAGCTTTTCACTAAATATTTGAATGGTGTTTCTCATGCCTGATGGGCGAGGCGCTAGTATAGCTACCTTCTGGTTTTTTCTTATATTCGCCGGGATAATTCTCTATTCAATGAATCCTGGGAATTTAATGATACCTATTATGATAGCCCTATTAGCAATACTTGTCTACATAATCTCTGGGATCTATATTATTAGAGAGTGGGAGAGAATTCCTGTTTTGAGGCTTGGGAGATTCCAAGGAATTAGAGGCCCTGGAATAACATTTGTATGGCCAATTATCGAGACGGTACCTCAGAGAATTTCGCTAAGAATAACACCATACATGTTTTCTGCAGAATCTACATTAACAAAGGACAATATACCAGTCACAGTGGATGCTGTGGTGTACTATAGAGTGGTTGATCCTGAAAAAGCGATACTGAATGTAGAACATTATGAATTAGCTACTCAGTACGCTTCTCAAACGTCTTTGAGAGAAGTTATAGGAATGGTGGAGCTTGACGAACTTCTTGCTCATAGAGAGAAAATTGCTAAACATTTGCAGGAAATAATAGATGAGAAGACAGAGCACTGGGGCATAAAAGTAACAGCGGTAGAGTTAAGAGATATTAAAATTCCCAAGGAGCTTCAGGATGCAATTGCTCTTCAAGCTCAAGCAGAGAGGGAGAGAAGAGCGAGAGTTACGCTTGCTCAAGCGGAGGTTGAAGCTGCTCAGAAAATGCTTGATGCTGCTAAGACGTATGCTCAAAATCCAATAGCATTTGAGCTTAGATGGATGAATATACTTTACGAGATGGGTCGGGAGAATAATACCTTAATGCTTATACCCGCAAAACTTCCACTATCCCTGGAGCCAGGAGAAACATTCACAGAACTATTCAGGAAATTCATGGAGAAGTCAAAGAAGAGCGAAGAATAGCCCCTATTACGCTAAACTTTATTTTAATTAATTGATTTAAGGAGTTAGAAATGGCAGATTTCGCAAGATTTGTTGCAGCTATCGCTTTTCTATTAATAATATCCATGGCGATGAATACGATCATATACGATCCATTAATGGGTCTCTCCTTGATATTGTTAGGAATCCTTATAATATCCTTAGCTATTGATCCAGCATCAGCGAAAGCACTAATGAAAGTCTTTGCTCCCGTAATATTCGCATTAATATTACTCCCAATAATATTCAGTGTCACTGGAGCACTCAATAGAGAGCTAGCAATAATATCGATCTTATTCTTGATACTATTATTCATAACTTCTGGAGCCCTGATGGGGGGTGTGGAGGCAAAGTCCTCCCTTGTTTTAACTCCTCTTATAGCCATACCCACCCTAGTAGCTTTTCTTTATGACCCAACAGGAACTCTTGCATTCCTGATCTCAACAACAATGGTCTTTGGCTTCTTATTCGTTACATGGTACTTAGTACGCAAAATACCTCCTACAAAAGAATTTGTTGTATTGGATAAAGTGGGTATTGCTATAGAGGACATCGCACCTAGAGGCAGAATTAAAATTGGTGGGGAAATATGGTGGGCTGTGACTAGGGGATGGAGAATAAGGAAGGGTGACAGAGTATATGTAACGGGTAGGAGAGATATGGAGCTTGTCGTTGTACCGCTGGTGGAGTGTCCAGCTTGTGGCAAGGAATACCCGATCACCAATGTACCTGAAAGATGCGTAAAATGCGGATATGATCTCTCAGCGATAACATTGCAAGCTCTTAAGAAATATATGGTTAGTCCAACAGAACAATAGATCTCCTGTACCTTTGTACACCATTCTTCTATTTTTATGCTTAATCCCTGTACGTATTTCATAGAGCAAAAACTTATTTATGGATCATTCGATACATAGGTATATTCTTATTGACTGGGGCAGTGTTTGTCTCTCAAATACTATGAGGTATCCACTGAATAGTTCAGTGATCCTCAATGAGACGTTTAATTTTCATAATCTGGTGTATTATCATAGGTTTAGGCGAGATAATCTCGGCAACATTAGAACCAGTATCATTCACAGTGATGTATAATCAGTATGCGCCTCTTTTTCTATTGATAGTAATTCTATCTTCTCTCATAGGATATATTATTTGGGAAAAAATTATACTAGTGGAGTTTCTTAGCTACATGATAACGCTTTTGGCAACTGCATCATTAGTTCTTGGATTCTTTATCCACATGGAACCTATACAAATGTTGAGTGCAATAGGATACGCCATACTATCCATTATTCTAGCATTATCATTTAATGTAAATAGAGTAGGAGCAAGGAATAGAGTTGAAAGAAAAAGTGGAATGCCAAATAAGGGCTCTGAATACGTTGTTGAAGTGATAGATGTGAAGAAGGATTATATAGTAGGTCCGATAGTCATTCATGCTTTGAGAGGATTGACTATGAAGATACGGAGAGGAGAATTTGTAGCTATTATGGGGCCATCTGGATCAGGAAAATCTACTCTCTTAAACCTTATTGGGGCTTTAGATAGACCAACGGCTGGAAAAATAATCATTGATGGAGTAGATATTTCGACACTTACTGAGGATGAGTTGGCCGAGTTTAGGAATAAGAAAATAGGTTTTATTTTTCAGCAATTTAACCTCATAACGAGGACTACAGTCCTTAGAAATGTAGAGTTACCAGCTATTGTGGCTGGTATTCCTCCTAAGGAGAGAAGAAAAAGAGCACTTGAATTGCTAAAACTGGTAGGACTTACGGAAAAAGAAGCTATGAGGAGACCAGTGTATCTAAGTGGGGGACAACAGCAAAGAGTTGCGATTGTGAGGGCTTTAATGAATAATCCATCAATAATCTTAGCTGATGAGCCAACTGGTAATCTTGACTCTAAAACTGGTGCCGAGATAGTTAGAATTTTGAGGGAGTTGAATGAGAGATTCGGGACAACGATTATTGTTGTAACGCATGATAAGGATGTGGCTAAGGCTGCTGATAGGATATTATATATAAGAGACGGTGTTATTGTTGGAGAAGAAATTTTGAGGAGGGAGAAATATGAGAACTAGCTACAAAGAATTATTGCTAATACTTATCCTCCTGACTTATTTAGCATGGATACCAATAAGTTATCGAGCCAATATTATTCATGTAATGGCCGCTAGCGATGATGTCGAATTCAGGATTGAGGAAGTTTTTTGGGGGACTCTCAATAATAGGATAACGGTGAGCGCTGGAGCGACAAATGTGCCTCTAACGATCGTTATTAGGAATTATTCTAACTATACTCTCCGGGGCGTAGTGGGTACGTTAAACCTAACTTATCCATTCACGGATTATCAATCGGGCTCTAATCAATCAACCGCAAGAGCGCAACCAATAGAGCAAGGAAATGTTCTTAATCAGACTGGGGATATTCTCCCTATGGGTTCGTTCTCTCTGACTTTTTACCTAAACATAGATGATAACGCTACCAAGGGAGGCTATGTATGCTCCTTAAAGATAGAATATGCGGTGAAGAATGGATCAATCTTCATTATAGGAGAGCCCAGGATTCTTAATATAACCATAAATATACCCAATCATCCTCCAACAATAGAATCCTATTCACCCTCACAAACAACAGTGACTGCTAGTATTGGAAGCATAATTAACTTTACAATTGAAGCATCTGATCAAGATAATGATAATCTGACTTTTAGATGGGAGCTTAATGGAGAGCAGGTGGCAAATGGCACAAATTATACTTTTATAGCTTTCGAGAATTTTACGGGCACGAATACGCTCCGCTGTGTTGTGGATGATGGAGAAGCAACAACCACCGTTACATGGACGATTGTTGTTCAAAGAATCTCATCCACAAAACTACTCGTTTCAACTCAGTATATTACCGCTGGTATAGAAAACACGCTGAATATAAGGATAAGAAATGATGAGTGGACAGGAACGGTTACGGCGAGTTTTAATGCGCCGCACCCTCTAGTAATAATAGGAAATAATACATTTACTTTTCGAGGCATTAAACCAGGAGATACCATATCATTTAATATAACCCTTTTCGCTCCTGAAACAGCTTTAGGATCAACGGTGCAGTGTGCGGTTTCAATAACGTATAATGATGAAGAAGGCAACTCATATACAGAGAATCTCGGAATCGGGTTAATAATAAAAGGAATCGTCGTATTATCCCTCTACGATATTCAAGTATCTCCGCAACCGGCCAATCCAGGAGATAAGGTAATGATAACGGGAGTGCTTCTAAATAGGGGGAATGTCAAGGCTCAATTTGTTAATGTCTCATTAGAGGAAAACATGGTCTTAAAAATATTCCCGGGAAGCTTTGAGTACATAGGTGATTTAGACCCAAATTCGCCGACACCATTCACACTGTACGCTTATGTAAAAAGCAATGCTAGTGAGGGCATCTATAGATTGAGGATTGTGGTTGAGTACCAAGATGATATACATGAGATCCACTATTACGTGAAAGAAGTTCTTATTAAGATTCTACAGGAGCAGAAAGAGTCTCATCAACAACAAAGTAGCGGGATAGAATTAGTGGATATTGGATGGGGGATCATAATAGTTGCTGCTGTTACGGCAGCAACTATTATTTATGTGAGGAGGAAGAAAGGTGTTTAAAGAGTTCCTATTATTAGCTTTTGAGGCCTTAAAAGAGAGGAAATTGCGGGCATCCTTAACAATACTAATGGTAATTATAGGTTGTAGCCTACTAATTGCTGTAGATGGGATAAGCACGGGCACCTTATATTACATTAATAAGCAATTTCAGAAGCTCGGAACTAACGTGCTAATTGTCATTCCTAAAAGCACTGCTGTTAAGATTGACAAGAATATGATAAATTTTATCAAGAATCTGGAAGGGGTGGTGGATGCTGTACCGGCGTATACTCAAACGGTAACAGCATACATCATGGGTGAAGAGGTAACAGTAACAATAATTGGTATTGACAACTTAAAACTCCCACTGATATTTCCGGGATTAGAGTTATTAGAGGGCACATATGTTTCTGAAACCGATCCTGTTGGTGCTGTTATTGGTTATCAATTAGCTTATCCATCCCCAGACAAGAAGCTTGAATTGGGGCAAGCTATAAAGATCTCGTGGGTAGAAGCGATAGGGCAAGAGTTTGTGAGACACGAGAAAAGTTTCGTTGTGCGTGGAATACTTAACTATTTCGGAGCAATGTTTGTGCCAGTAGATCGGTCTATATTCGTATCAACGAAGGCTGCTAGATCATTCCTTAATAAAGAGGGATCCTACGATATTCTATTTATAATAGCTAAGGATGTGTCTTATCATGACTATCTAAGAGACGCGATATCCTCCAGATACGATGTAGATGTAATCTCAATGAAAATAATAATTGATGTCGTTAATAATGTTCTATCAGCTATTACTTTTTTCATTAATAGCATTGCAATAGTTTCCTTAGTTGTCGCTTCAGTTGGTATCATAACAACTCTGTGGACATCAGTAATGGAGAGAATTCGGGAGATAGGTATACTAAAGGCTATAGGTTTTAAGAATCATCACGTATTAATCCTATTCTTAAATGAAGCAGTAATAATAGGACTACTAGGATCATCAATAGGAACATTGGCTGGTGTAGTACTTTCGCATCTACTAAGGAACTTCCTTCTTCCCCAATTTACCTGGATAAAGCCACGATTCACGATCTTCTCATTCATAAAAACTTGGAGCGTATCAATGATATTCAGTATAGTATCCGGACTTTACCCAGCTTGGAGAGCAGCGAAATGGGATCCAGTAGTCGCCCTAAGATACGAATAATGATCACCTTAAATACGAGAATCTCGGTGTTAAGACCGCGTTCTTGAGTATTTTTTCATGGATCTATATGCCCAATATACGTCTGGACAATTACTTTTCTTAGACCAGTTTCTTCCAAAACTTTCTTTACTCATAACATCTCCTCAACACTCGGCCTCTCTATATCCATTCTCCTAAACTCGGGTCTATAATCAAGCACGACTACTTGTACATCAGGATCCATATTAGCTATTTTTTTCTCCAATTTCATAAATCTCATTGAGAGTCGGATAGAATGCTTTGTTATAAGGGAGTCCTATCCAAAGAAAAACTTTCTCAAGATAATAATTATCTATTACGTACTTCACAGCCGTTTTAATCCATGTAGTACCCACCATTAACATCAATTACTTCCCCAGTAACGTAATCACATTTAATGAGGAAGACGACTGCTTCAGCTACTTCCTCTGGCTTACCGAAGCGTCTCATGGGAACCTTTTGAATGATCTTCTCCTTGATCTCTTGGGGTAAATTCGCTATTAATTCGGTTTCTATTGGACCTGGAGCTATGGCATTTACTGTTATGTTATACTTTAATAGCTCTTGAGCCAAAGAAAATGTCATCCCTATTAATCCCGCTTTTGAAGCCGCGTAATGAGGCCCCACAGTTCCACCGCTTTTACCTGCTACCGATGACATATATATTATCTTCCCTCCCCCGCGTTTAATCATCACAGGGACAACCTCTCTAGTCACTATAAAGGCTCCTGTAAGATTTACTCTGAGTATATCCTCCCACTCCTCAAGCGGAATATCTAAGATAGAGTGATGCTTAGCCATAATCCCCGCATTACTCACCAGAACATCAATTCCACCAAAATCGTCAATTATACTTTTAACCATTGCTTGAACTTCTGAAGGCTTTGAAACATCGGCCTTATAAGCCTTCGCCCTCACTCCATAGCCAGAAGCTAGTTCCGCAACTTTTTCTGCAAGCTCTTTATTCTTCACATAATTAATAGCTACATGCATTCCCTCCTTAGCTAAGCGAATAGCAATAGCCTTACCAATTCCCCTACTAGCTCCAGTTATCAATGCAACTTTATTCCGAGGATCCATAAGTATCCCGATCTCTCCCAGATAATTGGGAAAAACCGAAGAAATTCAGTGATTAATCCTACTTAACTTTTACCAAAAATTACTCGAAAGAGATGTTTTAAAGCAACGAAACCGAATCACGTTAAACCATTTTTCATGCATTGTGAGACGAGAGTATATCTCCCCATCAATAGTGTAGCTAGTGTTTTATATCCTCATAGTTCTTATATCAGCTCTGGTTTAATATCTATTAGCGTAACAATGTTGATTCTAAGCAATGGTTGGTTTTGTTGCTAATAATGGATAATAATTAAGTTTAAATGTTTAATTCTCTATGCTTTTACTTGACTAGTTTTCTCGGAGGTGTGAAATCTGAGGAAAGGAAAAGTTGTTAAAATTGATGGGAAATTAGAGGATTTTGATCCAGAAAAAATCGTTAAATCATGTATGGCCGCTGGTGTGCCAGAAGATGTGGCTAAGGAGATAGCAGAGATGGTTACTAAAAAGTTCAGAGATGGTATGACTACTAGAGAGATAAGAGAAATTATTCTCGAAGAGCTCGAAAAGAGGAATCCAGAGTGGCGTGATAACTGGGTATTCTATGACAGAATAGTTAAGAAAAGGATAACTTTTGAGCGCGGGAAATTTATTGAGGTTCATCGTGGGCATCTTTATTTAGGTAGAGAGGTTCAGGATATCGGAGAGAGAGGATTATCCAGCATCAAGGAGATAGAAGGAATCTTAAGAGAACTGGAAGAAGATTTAGAGCATGGAATCTCTCCTCAAACCATTCACCGACGAACATATGTGTTGTTCATGGCCATTCTTAAGTCTAAGAAAATGAAGAAGGATGATAAACTAAAGGCTATTGAGTTATTAAATAAGTTTAGAGAAAAACATGGCTGGAAACCTTTTGAGGTAAAGAGACCCATTAGCGGATAATTTATTCCTCAATACCTAATCTCAATATTGCTCTAATTAGATCTTTTTCCTTAGGCACACCTACCATGAAAACATTACCACTATACGGCTCTTCAACAGATAGAACTACAGTAGGTACTGCTGTTACTCCCCATTTATCAGCTAGTTCTGGAAATTCATAGGCCTCGATAGTATCACTTACAACCCTTCCCCTAGACGCGATAGCGATTCTATTAGCTATTAATACTGCATAAGGACAATAGGGACATGTTGGTGTGACTATTGTTTCTATTCTGACTATCTTATCTAAGGATCTTAAATCCTCAACATACTCATCTAATCCATGTTTTTCACTAGATGCTATAGTTATTGTCTCAATAAATGCCCAACCTTCCTCTCCTAGTGGAGCACCAGTGTATCTTACCTCTCCTTTATTACCTATCAAAATTACTGGTCCCTTATTAACTCTTAAGATCTTAGCCGCAATGGAATTAATCTCTCCAACTTTTAGAATTATTTTGCCACCAGCAACTTCCACTAATTCTCTTAACAGTTCTTCCATTGGATCACAGTATTGACAATTATTACTCTTGAAAAGACTAACGGGTACTGGATTAACCATCTCCTTATCAAATTTCTGAGCAAGAGCTTTCTTATCTTTCTCGCTTAAGATTCCCATTCAAACCACCAAATTTTTATATTTATATTCAGATTGAATATTATATTGATTATTATCCTACAAATTGTCGAGATAATATAAAAATATATCTTCAATTTGAAGGAGATTATAATGACTCGGAAGTGTCCAGACTCCAAAGATATTATGCTTATTAAAATGCTATCTGAAGATGGAAGATTGTCCTTAACAGAACTAGCTAGAAGAATGAATATGAGCCACTCAAGTATCAGGGAAAGATTAAATGACTTGACATCAGCTAGCATCATTAAGATTCAAGCCAATGTTAACATCTCCTTACTTGGTTATAAAATCGCTTTCATAAATCTTGAGGTAAAGGATTACAATGAGGTGGCTAGGATTTTATCCCTATGTGATGTCTGTCCGAGAGTTCTATTTGCAGGTGTTGGAACTGGCGAGTATAATGTTTTCATTATTATGGCCGCTAAGAGCATTGATACCTTGAGAGAAATTATAGAGAAAGCGTTTAGATCAAGTCCCTACGTATCTAGAATAAATGTCGCGTTCGGGGAATTAAAGATTCCTAGGTTTGTTCCCCTCAGAGCAAAGTGTAATAAAGAGTGTTTCTGTGAGGAAAAAATTTGTGAAAAATGTGAGTTCTTGCTTGAGAGGGAATAATGTCTATCTTCTCAATCTTGGATTATAGAACAGTGATAAATCTGTTTTTGTGAGTTTAATCAATGCCTTGCCCTTCCTTAATTCCTTGTATAGTTTCTCGAGTTTCTCATTTATCTCATCATAAAACCGAAGAATCGTCGCGAAGAGAATTAGACAGTGCCATAGACGCTTGTCCTCAAGCTTAGTCTTTATCTCCCATCTCCCCCCAATATCTAAGACCTTCCCATCCACCTTTGCTATCTCCTTATCAGTTCTCATATCGGTGACTCCCCAATCACTCCCAATAGAGAATCTCTTGCTCTTTATGAGGAGTGGATGGAGAACATTATCTTCATCAATGTAAGTGAACAGAAAAGCATCTGTCTCTAGGAATCTTGGCCTTATTCTCTCAATATAATAAACAACTCTCTGCCCACTATGCGCTATTATAAAGGCGGGGGAAGGTTCTTCATTAGCAAGCGTTAGCAGGATCTCACGACCAAAATTTTCATCAATACTAGCCAGCCATTCGATATCCTTGGTAAACAATCTCGCTGTTAACCTCTTCTCGTAAATTGACTCTTTGCTCCATGGCCCCGTTCGATACGCCACATAACCGTATTCTTCATCATCAACTTCCACTTTCCCAATTATATCTGTGTCTCTTGTGAACCTACGAGATCGTGACATAAGCTCTTCTTTCTGCTTTATCCCTACCTCTATACCGTGAAGACCCGTTCTCCATAGATCAACTGATATTTTTACCATATGATACCCCACTTAAATAGGTTTCATAAATAAAGCAAAGAAAATACATTCAGTTATAAACTTTGGCAAAAATATAGAAAAAGATTTACGATCACTATTTCATAGAAATAGTTCAATATGTTTTCATAGGTTAATGGAATGAAGAAGAAGCACATATTCCCAAAAGCAATTCTTCCGATAGGGGATTATACTCCCTCGATTAGTGTCCCAGACGAATTTATGATATTCATCCGTGACACTAATATTGCCAAAGAAAAAGCTTTCCTATCCGAACATTTACTATTCGAAGAAAAATTAACTACTTTGTACCTACGAAATGTTTCAAATATTCAGAAATACTCTGGAGTTTATAGCATAAATACTCGAAAGTATGGGAAAGTAATAATTGTTGATCCTTACACATTCTACATCCCTTATCACATCAATGCGCGGCTATACGGAATTTATTTCCGAGCTAGAAATATCCTTGAAGCTTTTATGAATTTTGCTTCCTTATCATACAAGGCTATTAAGGAGGATCGCATGGGATTCTTAAAGAGGAGATATCCAGATCGATGGATAGAGGTAAAACAGCTCGTAAATGATGTTGATGCTTTTATTACATCATTCTTCATAGTATTCGTAGTGTTCATATACTTCCATGCCTTATCCCACCACATAATCGAGGATGTATCTACTTATTTAGAGGTTATTGGTAAGGGAAAATACTCCCCCTTCAAGAGAACTGAGGAGGAATCGTTCTGTTCTTGGGTATCATTCACTACATTAGAAGGGTATAAGATTCCAGAAATATTGTATCAGAGTAAGAAAGTTGAACGCTTATTAAGGATGTTCCACCCAATTCTTCCAAGAATTCCCCGCGAAGATATAATCGACGTAACGTACTTTGCAATACCTCTTCTCTACGCCTTCTTTACGCAAAGAGAAACAAGCTATCCTAAACCACTAATCTCTAAGAATGTCTCAAGATTTCTAAGCGTAATATGGGAACCAATGAGACTCCTCCACTTTACATACGAGGTCGAACCAGTTAAAATAAATGATGTGGAAATTTTTGAACGCCTATTTGTGACTACTTACTAAATTATGGAGTCAAGAACTAGCATTACTATGAAACCTATAAAGAATCCAATAGATGCTTCCTCGCTGTATTTCCCATCCATTATATCTGGTATGATCTCATGAATAACCACATATATCATTGCTCCAGCTGCTAGAGCCATTAGAATAGGAAGTGCCGTACTGATGTAAAGAATAATCATTAATGGTATTAGTGCCGCGAGAGTCTCTGATACACCACTTAGAACTCCTATAATAAATCCCTTCACTCTACCCTTCCTCATAGATGCAAATGGCATTGCCACAGCTAATCCTTCTGGTAAGTCTTGTAACCCAATCGCTATCGCAACGAGCAATCCCTCTTTTATATCATATATCGTACTAGCTCCAACAGCCATTCCCTCTGGAATATTATGAATAATCATGGCAAGCGTTAGTAGCCACATCTTTTTTAACTGAATACCAGTTATTTCAGGTCCCTCGTATCCCCTCTCAAAATGTTCATGAGGAATTAACTTGTCAAGAATTCTGATAATCAGTAATCCGATGATAAATCCTAAAACACTTATGCTTGTTCCCCCAATGTTTATGGCTGGTATAAGCAGGCTAGTAAAAGCAGCTACTAGCATTATACCTGCAGAAAAACCCAAGGCTAGAGACCTGTACTTGAATTCTGTGAAAGTATAGAAGAGGATGGGGATGCTTCCAACTGCTGTTAGGATAGCTGGAATTAATGCAATAATGAGGATTCTTAATACGAGTGTTAAGCTATTTAGAAATGATAGGAAGGATGTTGTATTGATCATTCTGAGAGCCATCCTCACTAGTAAGCATGGATATTATTACCTTGTGGATAGACAGATGATAAAAAACATTATAATATTTCTGGTCGAAATCTTTTAACACTTAGAGAAAGGTGCGAAGATGGGTATGAAAAAGTTTTGAAGGAGACTATTATGGGACAAAAAGTCCTTAAGATTATTCATACAGCGGATTTTCATCTAGGAGTGAGTTTCAGAAGAATCATAGGACGGAATGTTAATGAGACTCGGAGGGAAGATTTTAGGAAAAATATAAAGAAAATCTTCGATATCGCAATCAAGAGAGATGTCGACCTTATCCTCATTAGCGGGGATATTTTTCATAGATCTGATCCATCGAATAGAGACTTTGTATTTATTGCTAATCAAATAGGAAGGGCTACGGAGAAGGGAATATATGTTGTCGCAATAGCGGGGAACCATGATAAACCAAAAACCATTGACTCGCATAACCCGTTACAAGCCTTAGTAGAGGCTCATGCTCCCCACTTCTATTACTTTCCCTCAACTCCTCAAAAGCCATTAATTATTAATATTAATAAGGAAAATATAAGAGCCCAAGTTGGAATCATCCCAATTCCCTTCATTGATCCACGCATAGTTTATCAGATAGGAGACGAAAACTATAGTACCTTTATAGGTAATCTTATCTCTAGGCTCCTCGACAAGTTACCTAGTACCATTGATTACAAGATTCTCATGGCTCATCTAACTGTTAGAGGTTCTCAGATTAGAAGGATTTGGTCTATTCAGATTAATGAACCAGATGTTGCTAGGAGCGATCTTAAAGAGCATGAGTTTGATTATATCGCATTAGGCCATATCCATACGCCTCAGGAAATTTCTAAAAGGATTATTTACCCCGGATCCATTGAGAGAATTGATTTTTCTGAAGCTGATGAATCTAAAAGTATTGTGTACGTGGAGTTGTCCGATAGCGGTATAAGGATTGAGAGAATCCCCCTTGAGTGTAGACCAATGATATCTATTGACACCATTAAAATCGAAGACCAGTTTAATCCGATGGGCGTCCTCATTGATAACCTTAATAGAATTAATATTCCACCAGGAAGCCTCCTACGGCTTCAAATAGAGACAAGCGAAAGTGTATGGAGGAATCTTGAGAAGTATATTGATGCTTTGGAGAAGTATCTTTTCGAAGAAAGAGAAGTTCTTGGGTATTTTATTAAAAGGAGAATGCTAAAGGAGGCTCCTAATGAAAAAGATATTTCTTCCCAAATAGTATCTTTGAGAGAAACTGTACTTGAATATATTAAGGCCATGAAAATAGATGCTAGAGTAAAAGAGAGAGCGCTTGAATTAGCTAAAAGGATAATGAATGAGGTGAACATTCCGTGAAGTTACTCAGATTGTATCTAGAGAACGTAGCAACGTACGAAAAAGCTGAAATATTTTTCCAAAAACTAACATACCCAGTCTTCGTGACTGGGAGAACGGGAAGCGGGAAAACTACATTATTCGTTGATGCAATAACTACTGCATTATTTGGCTGTGCTTACGGGGACTCATCTAGGGGATCTTATAAAGCCATTATAATGCAGGGAAAAAAGAGGGGAGTCGTTGAACTCGACTTCGAAATTGATGGCGTAATTTATAGAGTTAGGAGAATATTGGATGAAAGAGACCCACGCGCCTATCTTTATAGGTTAGGTGAAAGTATAGAAAGAGTACTAGCATATAACATCTCAAAAGTTAATTCTGAGCTGGAAAAATTAACTGGTCTAAATTACGAAATTCTTCTGAACTCCGTCGTTGTACGGCAAGGAGAAGTAAAAGATTTCCTCAGGAAAAAACCGAGGGAAAGAAGAGACTTGCTCGTGAAGATATTTCAGATAAGAATGGATCATCTAAAGGAATTAGCGAAGAAGTACCGAATTGATCTAGAGAAGACGAAATCAAATCTAGAGGGAAAGAAGAGAATACTGGAGAACGAAGTAGCTAAAAAATCCACTGTATTGAAAGAGATAAAGAATGTGGAGGACGAGTTAAGAGAGGCTACTAAGAGAGAAGGAGCTCTAAGGATAGAACTAGAGAGACTTGAGAAAGAACTTGAGGAATTAAGAGATAGGGAGAAAGAGCTGAGTAAATCTGTATCGGAGCTAGAAGTTTATGAAAGAGATTTAAGGAGTAAAAAGAAGGAGTTAGAGCAGGTAAGAAACGAGATAGAAAGTTTTTTGAGAATTATCAATAAGTTTGGAAGAGAACGCATCGAGAAAGCCTTTGATTTCTGGAATAAATTAAATGCATTAGAAAAAGCATGGTTAAAAATTGATCAACTTAAGAAAGAGAAGGAAAGACTTGAGGAGCTATTAAAAAAGAAAGCGAGAATAAGCGAGCTTGAGAAAAAGATCAGAGAGCTGGAAAATGTTTCAGAACTACATGGAGAACTAGAAAAGGAGTTAGAAAGACTCAATGAGAGAAGAAACTATATCAAGGGGCAAATAAGAATTCTCGAGCAAAGCATTGAGCAATTAGAAAAAGCCAAAACAGCTTGCCCCGTCTGTGGTACTCCACTATCTCCTGAAAAGAAAATCGAGAGAAAAAGACATTTGATAAGCGAAAGAGAGAATCTCCAGAGAGAATTAATAGAGATCGAGAGGACTGTGGATGAAAAGAGAAATGAACTACAAAGACTTATGGAGAAGGAGAGAGAACTATGGAGTACTCGTGCAAAGCTTGAGGAGCTTAAGAAAGAAGTTGGGGAAAACCTAGAAGAAGAATACATGAAAGTTGCAAATGAGCTCAAGCAATCAATTGAGAGATATGAGTCCGAAATGAGAGTTCTCAGGGAGTTTACTCGGAGAAAAGAATTAAGTGAGATGAAAAGAACCTTAGAGGAAATGGTGGAGATAGCGAGAGAATTGCCAAAATTGGAGGAGAAAGAGGAGAATGCAAAAGTATTGCTCATGGAAATAGCTGAGCTTGAGAGAAAGATCTCTCAGCTAGCACCTCTAAGGGAGGAACTGGAAGATATTCAAAATGTCATTAAGGAAAAAGATTTAAGGATAAGAGAATTGAGAAAGCAATTAGAGCAAGAGATTTCGAAAAAGAGTAAACTAGAGGAGAAGTTGAAAACATTACAGAAGGATCTAGAGGAGATAAGGAAAAAGGAACAAAGATTAAAGGAAATCGAGGACGAAATCAAGAATTTAGATATCGATATTCAAGCGTACAAGATCTTAGAAGATAAAGTATTTGCTCCCGGAGCTCTTCCAGCTCGATTATTAGAAAAATATATCCAAGTTTTACAGTACTATACGAATGAGTATCTCAAGCTCTTTGGTCAACCAATAGAAGTCAGGTTCATCTTTAAACAGAGGGGAGACACTCAAACGGTGGACTTGAAGATTTATGCTAATAGTTATGAACGTGAAATAAAGACTTTCAGCGGCGGTGAGCAAACATTAATTGGTTTTTCTATAAGATTAGCTATTGGCAAGCTCTTAACCCAGCTCTATTCAGGGAGAAAAAGGCCAAGATTTCTTATAATTGATGAAGGATTTGGTCCTCTTGACGAGGAATTAAGAATTGAGGTTGCTAGAGCATTAGCAAGTTTGATGGAAGAGGGCGAATATGAACAGATAATAGTCATTTCTCATCATCAAGAACTAAAAAATGATCCAGTATTTAGAACTGTTCTAAAAATTGAGAAGGATAGAATGAATATTAGTCGTGTAAAAATTCTCCAACCTCCTTAAATCATACAACAGCAATAAACATTATGTCATTAACATTGCTCCCCGTCGGACCAGTAAAGACAACATCACTAACTGCTTTCAAATAGGTATATGAGTCATTATTAGCTAAATACTCCAGCACATCAAATCCTTTTTCTCTCCCTCTCTTTACAGTGGTACTATCTACTAAACCACCCGCCGCATCAGTTATACCATCGATACCATCAGTCCCTATAGAAGCTATGGCTACACCTTTTAATCCATTAATTCTTATGGATGCAGATAATGCTAGTTCTTGGTTTCTACCACCTTTACCAGAGCCAGTAACAGTTACTGTTGTTTCACCACCCATGATAATTAAAGCGGGCTTTTCCAGTGGTTTATTATATTTATAGATCTCTCTAGCTATTCCCGCGAGAACCGTTCCAACATGCCGAGCTTCCCCCTCAATATGCGTCGAAAGAATTAGAGTATTAAAACCCATCTCTTTAGCCTTAGCCTCAGCAGCTTCGCAAGCGATCCTATTATTAGCTATAATAACATTATGAACCCTCTCAAAAATCTTATCTCCCGGTTTAGGAGTCTCAGGAACCTCGCCACGTAAACCCTTCTCTATCCTATTTCTAACACTCTCTGGAACCTTGTCCCAAATATTATAAAACTTAAGCACTCGATAAGCATCTTCAAATGTGGTGGTATCAGGAGCCGTAGGCCCAGAAGCAATTGTATCTAAAGGATCACCGACAACATCTGAGATTATAAGGGCAACGGTAGTGGCTGGGTAGCAAGCCCTAGCCAATTGTCCCCCCTTAAAAGCAGAGATATGCTTCCTTACAGCATTTATTTCATTTATGGTTGCCCCGCACTTGAGAAGGAGATCAGTAGTCTTTTTCATTTCATCTAAAGTTACTGGATCAGCTGGTCGGGGCATTAAAGCCGAACCACCACCCGAGATGAGAACTATTATTAAATCATCTTCCCCCGCTTTTTCCGCTATCTCTAGCATCTTTTTGACGCCCTCTAATCCCTTCTCATCCGGAATAGGATGCGATGCGCCGATTAGCTTAATTCTATTTACCTTGAATCTCTTTTCTGTGCCCCTCAGAACATTAACTACACCTTCCGAGATTCTATCACCCAGTAACTCCTCTATAGCCTCAGCCATCGCTCCACTCGCTTTACCCCCACCAATAACATAGATATTTCTGATTTTCGTAAGGTCAAACTCCAGTCCAGCTATTACGAGCTTATTATCCTTTATAGCGACATTCTTTCTTACGGCATATTTAGGGTCAACAGCTGTTAAAGCTGCTTCTATCGCTTGTAGAATTACCTCTCTAGCTCTTCTATCCTCCTCATTCTCAGCAGCTCTTAATAATTCCTCGTAATTTTTTATAAACACTTCAAGCACCCTCAATAAATGATCTTTAGAAAATTAGCTAAGATCTCCCTATGGAATTCTCCATATAGCACCCTTGCTCGCAGACTCAGCGATTTGAGCATATAGTCTTAGATATCCCTTATCAACCTTTGGTTTAGGTGGTCTCCACTTTTCGCGCCTCTCCTCTAATTCTTCTGGAGAAATCATCAGATCAAGCTTCCGAGATGGAATATCTATTAGTATTCTATCACCATCCTTTACGAGGGCTATTGGCCCCCCTTCCATGGCTTCTGGGGAGACATGTCCAATACAAGGGCCTCTGGTGGCGCCTGAGAATCGGCCATCAGTAATTAAAGCTACACTCTTCTCTAATCCAGCTCCAACTACAGCCGCTGTGGCCGCTAACATCTCTCTCATGCCTGGTCCTCCCTTTGGTCCTTCATATCTTATAACAATGACTTGTCCTTTCTCAATCTCGCCATCTAATATAGCCTTAACAGCATCCTCTTCCCTATCAAATACTCTCGCTTCACCCTCAAACCTAAGCATTTCCGGAGCAACAGCAGATTGTTTAACAACAGCCCCTTCGGGAGCTAAAGATCCCCATAATATAGCTATACCACCTTCCTTACTGTAGGGGTTATCCCTCGGCCTTATCACTTCACGATCCCTAATAACAGCCTCCTTTAAAAGATCCTTAAGCCTCTTACCAGTTACTGTAAGAACATCAGTATTCAACAATGGCTCTAGCTCTTTCATAACTCCTAATACGCCACCAGCTCTATGAAGATCCTCCATAAAATAAGGTCCTGCCGGATTTATCTTAGCCAGAACAGGAGTTGTTTTACTTATCTCATCAAAGTCGTTTAAATCGAGTTTTACATTGGCTTCGTTAGCGATCGCCATTAGGTGAAGAACGGAGTTTGTTGATCCTCCTAGCGCCATATCCACTCTAATAGCATTTTCGATAGCTTCACGTGTAACTATATCACGAGGCTTAATATCGTTTTCAAGAAGATACATTATTTGTCTCCCAGCTTCCCTAGCTATTCTATATCTCTCCGCAGAAACCGCAGGGGCAGTTCCACTACCAGGTAAAGACATACCCATAGCTTCTATTAAAACCGCCATGGTATTTGCTGTATACAGTCCAGCGCATGATCCAGCTCCAGGAAGAGCATTATTCTCCAACTCTTTCGCTTCATCCTCTGTTATCTCCCCTTTCCTTATCTTGGGAATAGCCTCAAATAGGTGGTTTATTGCTACTCTCTGACCCTTCCAGTAGCCAGCAAGCATGCATCCTCCCGTCACCATTATTGCTGGAATATTAAGTCTAAGTGCCGCCATTAGCATTCCTGGTTCTATCTTATCACAGGATGCAACGAGAACCATTGCATCAAATTGGTGAGCCTCTATCATCAATTCTATTGATGCAGCTATTATCTCACGGCTCGGAAGAGGAGTCCTCATACCCTCATGTCCCATAGCAATACCATCACATATGGCAATAGTGTTAAATTCTAATGGGGTGCCTCCTGCCTCTTTTATACCAAGCTTTACTGCTTGGGCAATCTTGTCTAGATGGATATGACCTGGGACAATTTCATTCCAAGAATTCACGACAGCTATGAGCGGTTTCTCTAAATCATCGTCTGTTAACCCAGCAGCTTTAAAAAGAGCTCTATGCGGAAGTCTATCAATGCCCTTCTTAACCTTATCACTTCGCATAACCAGCACCTAACACTTTCAAGAAAAATCTATTAGCCTTCGTTATATTCATAATAAAAGTTTTTACAGCAATCGATCGATACTTTTAATAAAAATAAACAGAGAAAAAATTAGTTTAGTTTGATTGCTATTTTTTGCACAATTTTTAAATCAATGATTTATTAGGATATGCTCTGGGTAGTTTTTTTACTTTCAATAATGCTAGCTAAGAGAGATATTATGAACGATAGAGCTAGAATTGCCATCACGATGCCCAATGATAAGAAAACGGGAATTTCATATCCAAAGAACGATGCAATCATTTTTACTCCAAGGAATGCTAAGAGAATTCCTAAACCCACATTTATGTACTTTAATTGCCTTATTAGGAGAACAATCAACATATATAACGCTCGTAAACCAAGAACAGCTAATAGATTAGATGTGTATGCTAGGAAGAAATCTGTAGTGACCGCTAATACTGCAGGAACAGAATCTACAGCGAAAACAATATCGGTTGTCTCTATAGCCAAGAGAACAATTATTAACGGCGTAAATCTTAATATACCATTCTCTCGCACTAAGAAATGAGAACCATGGTACCTAGGAGTAATAGGAAGGAACTTCCTAGCAGCTCTTACTATCGGATTTTTCTCTGGATTAACTTCCTCTTCTCCTCTCCTCGTGCTAAGCTTTATTCCAGAGATTATAAGAATTATCCCAAAGACAATGATCGTCCAGTGGATACTCTTTATCAACATTATTCCGCCAAGTATAAATGCTGCTCTAAAGAATGCTGCACTCAGGATACCAATTAATAAAACCTTGTGTTGATACCGATATTTAACACCAAAATACCCAAAGATCGCATAGAAGACAAACATATTATCCATGCTTAAGGAGTACTCAATTGCATATGCTGTGTAGTACAAGAGTGCTGGTAGTACTCCATAAATGTAGAGTATATAAAGACCGAATGCAACGCCCACAGAGATCCAGACAAGTACCATTGTAAGCGTTTCCTTAAATGTGGGATCCCTATCTTCATGCTCCAGAGCTAAAACGTCTACTATAATTAATATAATGACTATTATATGGAATATTATCCAGAACCATAGGGGCGGGTGAGGAAGAGACGCATCATTTACACTCACTCTTTGCACCATGTAAAATTCATTATAGTTTACTTCTGGAAAATCCCATCCTTATAACGCCATTTTAATGCTGACCAGCAATTTTTATAGAAACGCTATTCAGCAAAATTTCTTATTATTAATTTTGCCATATATATGGCTATATATTCTACATTAATTGTAGAATTACCCTATCCTTTCTTTCAAAATATTTTATCGATGTAGTGTTGATTGAAATATCAAAAAGAGAAAGCTTCATACATAGAAAGATTTAAAAAGATTTTTTCGGTAGGATTTCTCTGATTTTCGCTACAATAAATTGAATCACTGAGTAATAATTCTAGGGATATAAAATGCCAGATTCTTCCGTAATCTTGGGAAGACTCGAAGAGCCCTGGGAAGTTAAGGACCTGCCCAAATTCCCTGGTTGGGCTGCAATGTTTGGCCCTGGTTTAGTATGGGCGGGTCTTTCTCAGGGGAGTGGCGAGCTAATCTGGTGGCCCTATATAGTGGCGAAATATGGTACATATTTCTTAGGCTGGTTATTCTTCTTCGCATTCTTACAGTACTGGATTAACTTAGAGATAGCAAGATACACAATGGCTACTGGAGAATCAATTTATGAGGAATTCCATAGACTCCACCATTTATATGGCTGGCTTATGTTTATATTGGTATTCATTGTGTCATTCTGGATAGCTGGATACATCTCTGGTGGAGTCGAGGCTCTAGTATACGCTGCGGGCAACTGGCCATTCCCCGGGAATCATGAACTAGCGACTAGATTCTGGGCTACAATTTGTATATGGATTGTTCTAATAATCTTCTTATTAGGACCCGTAGCCTACAAGATTGTCGAAATAGTAGAAGCTATTGCTGCCTTAGCGAGCTTCTTCGGAATGTTAGTTGCAGCCGTATCCATTCCAGAAGTAGCTAAAGTAGCTGGTACTTACTTCGCCTCTCTATTCACACCCCACTTACCCCTAGTTGGTTTCACATGGCATGACCCCAACCCCATAAATCCTAGAACCGTTACATGGGATCCCGCTGATGCTGCTGTTTTAGTAACGATGATCTGTTATACGGGTGCCGGAGGCTTCTGGAACCTTTATTACTCCTTCTGGGTAAGAGATAAGAATGCTGCAATGTCTGCTTTAATCGGGCGAGTCACAAGCCCATTAACTGGAGAACCAGAAGCGATTCCAGCAATTGGTTATGGATTCTCCGAGAAGGATTTAACTGAATGGGATATGTGGATTAAATGGTTATGGGTTGATAATGCTTTCGGCGTGATCTTTAACCTAATAACGATTATCCTTACAACAATTCTTACATACGCTGTCTTGTTCCCTCAGGGACTCGTGCCAGGCACTGGATTTAAATTATTAAAGTGGCAGGCAGAATGGTTCGGAACAATTTGGGGTGGTGTCGGTAGGATTGCTCTATGGATTCTAGCATTCTTCTTCCTAGCCGATACCTATATCACTGGTCTTGATGGTATCGCAAGAACTACGGCGAGCAATCTCTTCGTTAACATTCCTGAGGTCAAGGAGAGAATCGATTACAGCAAATTATATTACATAATAGTTGGTTTATTCACAATAATTGCCACCATTGAGGTATGGATCCAGAAGCCCGGAGCGCTACTGATATTAACTGGTGTTGGGAACCTATTAATCATGTGCATCTACGCCACGGTCTTCCTGTATTCTCATTGGTTCTGGTTGCCTAAGGTTCACCCGGCTGGTAAGGCTATCAGACCGTCATGGATATCATTCATCTTCCTATTGATCGCAGCGGTGTTCTTCTGGTATGCGTTCTTAGGCATTTATGTCCCAGTAAAGATCCTTAAGATTTCATAAAAACCGCTCATTCATCATTTTTCTTTTTTGAAAATCTGGACAGAATACGAATTCATATTCCTTTTTATTTCTTCTTCTCCTCGATTATATTGGTTAGAGGTTTTGGAGGAAGCTTCATGACTAAGAAGAAAACTCTTGATATTTCTCAGATCCCCCCGCATTCTCACTGTTTGTGGTGTAGAAAACCGATTCCCCAGGGAAAACTTTTCTGTTCAATTAAGTGTGAGAGAGAGTATAAGCGGTGGAGGCGAAAGAGGGATTTTCTGAGCTTCTTATACCTCGCCGTTGGTTTTATATTGATGATGATTGCTTTATTTCTCATAGGTCGTTAAGGGTGTCAGAATGTTCCGAGGCCCCCCTAGATTAATCTATATTCGGTGGCTCGGCGCATTGTGCAGTGGTGTTCCCCTAGGTCTATTAATTGGGCTACTAATTATTCTTAGAAGCTTAACCCTTGAAACATTTCTATGGAGTACCTCGCATTTTCTCCCATTAATCTTCTTCGGATATTTTCTTGACATAGTATATAATAGGATTCCGAAAATTTCTAAGGCGAGATACCCGATTGTTAAGATAGGTGCTGGTTGGTTAATTTCCTACCCAGTATCGCAAGTAATTGGTGATTTAGCTTATTATATTTTATCTAGAGATCCATCATATATAGTTCTTTATGTGCAGTATCCTTCAGGCATGTTGATATCGCTCATTCTCTTGGCGCTTGTTTATGCGTTCTTTTTCTATGCTGTGTACATGATTACTCTTAGATGGTATCTTGTGAGAAAACTAAAACCCTATCTGCCCCCTAGGCAACCACAGAAGCGACTTTAAATTCATAATATGCACACCATAGACTTCATGGGAAGATAGAAATGATTAAACTTGATGAGTTATACCTAATGATTAGAGAGAAGAATTATTTGCTTGAGAAAAGCCTTCTATTGTTACCTAGCATAGCTTATGGTTATAAAGATATTTATAAAGAATTGAGTGAAAGAATTAATGAACTTGGTCGCCGTAGCTTAGTATTATTAGCTGAAGCTTCCTTGTTCCTAAATGATATGGAAACCTTTTCTAGGCTCAAAGAGCTCTTCCATTTCTGGTTCCGCAAGGATCCGAAGGAAATCCTTGAATTATATGCATTTATGGTTAATTATCAAGCGAGAAAAACTGATTCTGACACGACAGATATTATTAACAAGGCATTATCTCTAGTGAAAAATTTGATTATAAAAAGGAGAATAAGGGAGCGTGAGGCAAACCTATTTTTCGAATTATTCTTTAGATACGCGTCACTATTTGGCACAGAACTAGACACAGTTCTCTTGAGTATCATGAATCTTTATGAAGAGGCCTTCTCTCCTTATAGTTTTTACCAGGTTTTAACAGCTTATCTAAGGCATTCGGCCTTTATACCCCCTCCTAAGACTACAGTGATGAGGATTTATGATGATATTTACCCGAAGATAAGTTTAGAAGACCCCTTCTTAATCCCCCTTATAAGTTCATT
>Ga0190313_1000295_pt1 | contig 30837 bp, 29 predicted proteins | sample 4870071011_MG_FD_169989 | JGI IMG/M metagenome (GOLD analysis project Ga0190313, IMG submission 169989) | Hydrothermal vent sediment bacterial communities from Southern Trench, Guaymas Basin, Mexico - 4870-07-10-11_MG | ecosystem: Environmental > Aquatic > Marine > Hydrothermal vents > Sediment ... | reverse complement strand
AACTAGTTTTGCTTTTAATGGGTTTGTTCATTAAATATGTATTTTCTGACATTAGCATATATTTTTATTTTGGATATATTTAATGTGGTGATTTCTCTGCTTATTTGAAGCCAATTTGGTATTGCAATTGATTATTTTAACTAATGCTTTATAGACTTTAATGATTAAAAATACCAAAAAAATCACACATTTAATATTAACATTTTTCATAAAATATATTTTAAACCAAAAATTATAAGTCTAATGAACAAATCCTTTTTTTAAATATATATTTAAAATTTTTGTATATATTATTGGAGCAAAAAATATTTTGGAGTTGATCCAGATTAATCGAAATATAGTTCTAGATTCTGAGATGACGAGATTATAAGTGTAACTGAACGAAAAGGATCAGAAGATTCCTGGTTGGTCATTTTAAATTCTAGTAATTATTTGGGGGATTTTATGAGTTCTTCATGGAGAATTTTGGGACATATCATTGGAATTATTGCTGGAATTCTTTTGATTGTATCAATTTTTGGAACAATCGTAGAATATTCTTATGGAATACTTTGGATTACTATCGCAAAGATAGAAATTCAGGGAACAGGATTGGGAAGATATTTTATAAGTGGTTATTATGAACACTCTCCTGGAGAAATTGGAACATTCTTTGTTCCAATAGTCATTGTATTTATGATAATTTTATTAATTCTTGGAGTGCTCGTATTAGCTCTGAATATGAAATTATTATTCTTTGAATCTTATAGTGAAAGGAAAAACCAAAAAGTGAAGTTATTAAGTGCAATTCAAATACTGTTTGCATGCATTGCAATTATTGATTTGGGGCTTTTCTTCGCTTTTCATCCATATTTTGAAGTAGAAGGACTAGAGGATATTCACACAGTAAATGACCTTATATATTATGTTGAGAGGAAAATAGAAGCGCCACTAACAATGAGAATGGGATCTGGAGCCGTATGTGTAATCATTGCAATTGTACTTCTAATCTTGAGTAGTATTTTCTTCATTATATTCTTGAAGCTCTTCGAAGAAAAGAAAGCTGTTATAAAAGTTTAGAATCTAATTAAGCACGTTAATGCTTGAGTTTAATATTTAAACTAAAAGCAGAATCGTAATGCTCTTAAAATTTGATTAACCTATACTTTATTATATTTTGTAGGTGCCTTGAAATGGAATTTATCAAAACTTTTTTAGATGATGCATTAAATGCATTAAAAAATTTTCTCTTGTTTTTAACATCAGAGAATATGGTTTATGTTCACGATGGTTTCTTGGTATTTTCTCGATCAATTCCTAGAGAAAATATGGATGAGATTATAGAATTTTGGAATCAAATTAAATCACGAACCATGCCAGTACGGGGTGACATAATTTTCCTCGGAGTTCCTGGAAAATTTAACTTCAAAGCCCAAGGATATCCTCCAAAATGCTCCATTTATGTCGTAATTACTTTTAAAATGGATGAATTTAAAATGCTTGACACATGGCAGAACGTTGAAGGGAAAGAGGTTCATGTATCATCAAGCGTTAGAAATAGAATTTCCTTTGAATCGAGGTTAGATCTGCGAAATCTTATGGCATTGTTTATTATGCACATGCACCTTCGTGCAATGGAATCCATTCCATATACAGGGACTGTTGAAAATGAATATAATGCTAAAAAGGTTTTTGTAATGCCAAAATTCTATAATAAGTTTGGAATATTGTCTCTTATAAGAGACAATTTCGATAAGTTTAGGAAGCTTGTGTTTCAAGTTTTTGGATTTAAAGTAGATTAGGATTCAATTATCTGGCTACTTCTAACTTTTTGATTCTTAAGTTATTTTTTACTTGATAGTTTTTCAGAAATTAAGGAGGAAAATTTAACCAAGAATGGATAAAAACGAATTACATTGTATTGAACAAGAAAAGGCATATTTTGTGTATTCTAAATTATTCTGGTATTCCCATTAATTTTTAAATTTCGTATATCTTTCCATGTGTGTTGCTGAGTTTATACATTTTAGGGAATGGTATCTAATGCTTTGGCGACTAAATTATTCATGCTTGTTCATGAAATCACATTTTCCCTTAACGCACCACAGAAAACTCTCAACGGAGAAAGCATATACTCAAGAAAAACTAGCGGGAGATGTGCGTTGAATTTTTCAATGTTTTCTTTCATCATGCATTATATATTAAGGATTTGAAAGAATATCAACTTTGTCAAGTATCGGAATTGGGATTATTATGAGAAAAACCAAGATTATTGCAACAATCGGCCCTGCATCACAAAAAGCGGAAATTATTGAAGAAATGGTGAAGGAGGGAGTTGATGTTTTTAGACTAAATTTCGCTCACGGTACTCTTGAGGAAAAGAAAAGAATTATTCGATATATACGTGAAATTGAGAAGAAATTTTCAAGGCCAATAGGCATAATTGCGGATATCCCAGGACGTGGTCCTAGAATTGGAGTGTTACCTCGTGGATATTTGAATAAGGATGAGAAGGTAATTTTAAGATTTGGAGCTAAGGAAAGCAATCATCCACACATTATTCCAGTTCCTCAAAAGGAAATCTTGGATATTCTCGAACTAGGGGATAACATCCTGCTTGCTGATGGGCGAGTTATTGTGGAAATTACCAAAATTATCGGGAATGAAGCTGAAGGTACTGTTATCTCAGATGGCGAAGTAAGGAGCAATGTAAGTATTACCGTTAAACATAAACCATTACCATTCCCAGCACTATCTGAACGAGACAAAAATTTCGTTAAATTTAGCATCAAAAATGACGTAGATTTCGTAGCGCTTTCATTTGTTCAATCTGCGGATGATGTAAAGGAACTTAGGGATTTTCTAGACGATAATAATGGTGATTTGATAAAGATAATCTCTAAGATTGAAAATAAACCAGCAATTCTAAATCTTGAGAAAATTATCCAGTTAAGCGACGCTATAATGGTTGCACGAGGTGATTTAGGAGTTCAGATATCTCTCGAGGATATACCATATTTGGAGAATCTTATAATACGTGAATCGTTAAAAGAAGGCAAACCAGTAATTTTAGCCACGCAAGTTTTAGAATCAATGATAGAGTCTCCAGTTCCAACTCGTGCTGAAATTATGGACATTGCAACTGCTGTTGAAAAAGGTGTTGATGCTATAATGGTGAGTGGAGAGACAGCTATAGGTAAGTATCCAGTTGAAGTTGTTCGATGGCTAAGGAGAGTGATTGAAAAAGTGGAAGTCTTTGTAACTCCACCACGATATGAAGTAAGTGAGAAGAGTCCTATATACGCGAAATTTAATAGAAGTGTAGTTTATGTAGCAGAGTTCCTAGGCGCAAAGATAATAGCATTTTCAACTCGCGGTTTTACTGCAATGATGTTATCAAGATTTCGACCAAGATGCGATGTGATAATCATTTCCAATAGTATGAAAACAGTACGACAGCTTAAAGTGATGTGGGGTGTTAATCCAATATATTCAGAAATGAAAGAAATGACGCTAGATGAGCTAAAAAGAGTAGCAATGGAAAAGAAATTAATAAATAAAGGAGAGAAGATCGTTTTAACACTAGGATGGCGCGAAGAACTTGGTCCAGCGCAAGATATAAGGGTTGAAGTCATTTAATCACGTCGGTCTGAATGTGACCAAGAATTTTTTATTTTTATTAATATTTTAATCTGATTAATAAGTAAAAATATTATACCTGATGCAAAAATTAAAGTAATGTTTAATTTTTTAGGCTTTTCAAGAAGTGATGATTATGCCAAAGCTTATTCCTTCGATAGAAGAAATAAGCATTGAAAAATTTAAAGAGACCTTTAAAAAGATCCTTGAATATAAGAGAAAATGTGGAATTACACCATACCTAGACAATCCACCAGATTTATTTGAACGAGCAAAGCTTTATGGAACACAATACAAAAATGGTAGTTGGAATTGGGCTTCTAATATCTGGCACAGATCGGCAGATAATACAGTGGTCATAAATAGCAATGACGAACTAAAATATGAGCATAAATTCTTGATGGTTAGAGTACTTGAGCACATATTAGCACAAGGGCCACTTATAAAAGTTGATGCATATTATGGAAAACCAGGCACTAAAGCGCAAATGCATGCACGTTTATGGTGCGATCCTCAGTTTCCAGATATTGCATACCGTTGGTCTCAATTAGTTTTTCCAGCACCACCTGATGAAGAACCAGATGTTGAAGTAATATGCATACCTCATTATTTAAAGAATCCATTTATTCCTGGCACGAATAGATTACTGATGGTGATGCGATTTCCTCATCATAACTTTACAATTATAACTTGCTCATCATACCAAGGCGAAGTTAAAAAGGCATTCCTTGCGCATTGGATATTTCATGTTTATAAGCGTGGTGGAACGGGAGAACATGCTGGCTTCAAAGAGTTTACTGTGAAACGAGTAGATGGAACAAAAAAGAGAATTGTTATGTGCATATGGGGTCTAACTGGAACTGGAAAATCCACTCATACTTTCTTTGTGTTTACTCCAAAAGTAGCAGAAAGATTTAAGAAGAAATTTGGCATAGATCCTTTGGAGTACGTGGAAGATCAAGCAATTAAGAATGATGACATTGTGGCTATTTTTGAAGATTGTGTTATTGGAAGTGAAAGAAATTCTTGGACAAAAACGGAAGATTTAACACCAAAGCAAGAAGCATTATGGCGAGCGGCAAATAGTCCTCGAGCACTTCATGAAAATACTGAGTTTGATGAAAATGGAAATGTATGCTTCGCGGGAGAAACATTTCAATATTTTGGTAAACTAAATAAAAACGCAAGATCTGTTATTTACCTTGAAGATACTGGATACTTTGATGGAGATATAATGTCAAGCGGACCTCTTACAACAGCCATATTTCTATCTCCCGATTTATTCACGAGCTATGCATTTATGAAAGTAGAGGACATTGCATTAGCAGCTAAGTTCTATGCTGATGGAAGAACCATTGGTCATCCAGCCCAGAAGATTGAGATCGTTGGTCGAATTAGATACGTATCAAGATTCTGCAAACCTTTTACAATTGGTGTTCCTGATACTGCTCATGTGATTCGATTCTATAATTATCTCAAGAAAAGAAGAGAAAAAGGAGATCCCGTTGAAGTTTATGTTATTAATGCCACGGGCAGAATCGTAGCTAAGTATCAATGGGTAGAAAAGAAACTAGGAAATAAAGTTATAATGGCACCAGAGCCAATACTCGAAACAGGAGCTGATGGAATTCCTCGGCCAGTTGGTGGAACAAACCCATCAATAGATGAAACTGAATTATTCATTTTACAAGCAACAAGAGGCGCTATTGAGTGGAAGCCACATCCGATCTGGGGCGAAAAAGTCTTAGTTCCAAAGAAAATACCTGGACTCAGTGAAAAAAGACTTAGAGAATTAGATCCTCTTCACTATCTATCAATGGAGGAATTCAAAGCATTATTAAAAGCACAAATTGAGGAAAGCAAGTATTGGCTAGATGTTAATTGTCCTGGCTTAAAAGAGAAAATACCAGAAGTATACTATGCTATGGACTTTGAAGATTAAAATTGCGAACAAGTTTATTTTGTTTTTAGGTGTTAAACGTGAATTCAGTCCTATCCTACTTATCCAACGACCTTTTTATAATTAATGAAGTCCGTGGACGAATGGTATTAGATTCTCGAGGAAATCCTACGGTCGAAGTTGAGGTATTAACAGCAGGAGGAGTTGGCGTTGCAATTGCACCTGCAGGGGCATCTAAAGGGAAATGGGAGGCTGTTGAGAAGAGAGATTTAAAAGATAGCCGTTTTCGAGGAAGGGGAGTATATAGCGCTGTTGAGACAGTGAATAAGGTAATTGCACCATTGCTCACGGGAATGGATGCACGAATGCAAAGGGAAATAGATCAAAAAATGATTGAGGCAGACGGAACTGAAAATAAGAGCAAACTTGGAGCTAATGCTATAATTGCAACTTCGTTAGCGGTTGCTAAAGCAAGTGCGGATACATATGGAATTCCATTATTCATGTATATTGGTGGAATCACAGCGAATATTCTTCCTACTCCGATGATGAATATAATCAACGGTGGAAAGCATGCAGGAAATGAGCTTACTATACAAGAATTTATGATAGTACCAGTTGGAGCAGATCGATTTTCAGAAGCTTTGAGAATTGGATGTGAAGTTTATTATGTATTAAAGGAATATCTAAAGAAGACTTATGGAAAAAATGCAATTAATGTTGGTGATGAAGGAGGATTTGCTCCCCCTATGAAAGAAACTAAAGAAGCACTTGATGCGTTGGTCAAAGCTATAGAGCTCGCGGGATATTCGGAGAATGAAGTAAAGCTAGCGCTTGATTGCGCAGCATCTACCTTTTACAATGAAGAGAACAAGGTCTATGTGATCGATAAGAAAGAAATGTCTAGAGAGAAATTAATTGAATTCTATAGAGAACTATGCAATGAGTATCCAATAATTTCAATCGAGGATCCACTTCATGAGGAGGATTTTGAGGGATTTAGAGTAATTACGAGAGAACTTAAGGGAATTCTAATTGTGGGAGATGATTTATTTGTAACGAATCCGAAAAGGTTCAAAAAAGGAATAGAAATGAACGCTGCTAATGCAATTTTAGTTAAGCCAAATCAAATTGGAACATTAACGGAAACTATGGATGTAATACAAATGGCAAAATTGCATGGGTATAAGGCAATTATAAGCCATAGAAGCGGAGAAACAGAAGATACGACAATTGCTGATTTAGCGGTTGGTTTTTCCACGGGACTGATAAAGACAGGAGCGCCAGCTAGAGGTGAAAGAACAGCAAAATACAATAGATTGTTAAGAATCGAGGAAATTCTTGGTAATAGTGCTAAGTTTCTTGGATTGAGAGCATTTAAGTAGGGAGAGAACATGCGAGTTGTTTTAGTAATTATCGATGGACTTGGCGATGAGTATATTCCCGAGCTAGGTGGAACTCCGCTTGAATTTGCATCAAGAAATTTCGTAGCACTAAATAAATTGGTGTCTGAGGGTATGTGTGGAATAATGTATCCTGTGGCACCAGGAATACCGCCATCAAGTGATATTGGTCATCTAGCGATATTTGGTTATGATATAAAAACGGAGTATCCTGGAAGAGGATATTTCGAAGCCTTAGGGGCAGGAATAAAGTTAAGAAAAGGAGAAGTTGCATTTAGAGTGAATTTAGCCACAGTTAAAAAGGAAGGAAATCATTTAATCGTTATTGATAGACGTGCTGGAAGAATTTCTGGAGAAGAGGCAGAGGAATTATACAAAGTATTAGATGAGAAACTTGAAGAAGAAGGCTTACCAGCACGAGTTCTTCATACGTTAGAGCATAGAGGAGTATTAATCATAAAAGGAGAAGATTTGCTTGGTGCTGTGACAGATACAGATCCCCATGAAATAAACGCTCCTGTGCTCATGGCGGTTCCTTGGAAAGAGTTAGATGAAAAACTCAAGCCTTACGCACAAAAAACCGCTGATATATTGAATAAAATAACAATAATTTCCTATGAAATTCTCAAGAATCACGAAATTAACATAAAACGAGAAAAGAGTGGAAAACCGCCAGCAAATATTATCCTTGCTAGAGGCGGAGGAATTGCAAAGACAATAACTCCATTTAAGGAAAAATGGGGATTTAACGCCGCGTTTATCGCAGCTGGTGCACTATATAAAGGAATCGCGAGAGCTCTCGGAATGAAAGAAATACCAGTTAAAGGTGCAACTGGAACACCTACTACTAATCTAGTTGGTAAAGTGGAAGGATGCATGAAAGCTCTAGAAAGTGGTTATGATTTCGTGTATTTACACATTAAAGGAACCGATAATTTGTCACATGATAAGAAACCACGAGAAAAAGCAGAATTTTTGCTAAAAATAGATCGTGCTTTAAAGCCGCTTACTGAGCTAGATGATGTTGTCATTATTGTAACAGGAGATCATTCAACATCAAGTATCAGAGGAAGACATATTGGTTTACCATTACCAATTCTCTTTTGGTCTAAAAGTATACGAAGAGATCCCGTTAAGGTATTTAATGAAAATTCATGTGCTTCTGGAGCTTTAGGAACACTTTTTGGAAAAGATATAATGAAAATAATCCTGGACTTAACTGATAGAACCATGGAGATTGGAACAAGACCGCAGGGACCCGCCCTGATTCTTTAAAAACTTTTTAATCACTTATTTCTCTTTTTGGTGTCCTTTAACTTATATAGTTTTACAGAACTTTGATTCTGGTATTTTGAGATTAGCTATCTTCTGTTTTATTAATTACTTGTCATTTTGATTAAGTAAGGATGATAAGAGATTTCTTAATTCTGTATAAACTTTTTGCATTAATTTGTAGTCTTCTATACTTACATGTACTTCTGGTTCATATCTTGCTTTATTTCTAGATTCAAGACATTTATGAAGATCTCTAATGATATCTTTTCTCACTTTACCAGTTTTAACGTATAATTGTCCAAATAGGTGCAAATAACCTCCATGAGTTCTTGGCAGAGGTTTTTCTGCGATTATAATTGAAGCTTTTATTAATAATTCAATAGCATTATATAATGTATCTAATGCAATTCTAAGGTAACCAAGATTTACTAGTTCTTCTGAGGCTTTTCTATAGTACTCTGCTAAATTAATTAACGCCTTGCTTCTTTCTTTAAGTGGTGCTCCATTAATGTATAACAACTTGCCAAATCGCTTTACTTCATAGAGAAAAGGACTTGTATCTGAAAGTCTAAGGCTTTCTTCGAGATTTAGAACTATAAACTCTATCGATTCTCCTGTTTTCATGTAGGTTTCAAATGTTACATCTGAGAGAACATCGTAAAGCCTTTGATTTGGATTTCTGGCTATTATTAATATGTCTATATCACTGTCTGCATCTGCAGTACCTTTTGCTACGCTCCCAAAGAGGTAGATTGCATAAATATCACTTTTTAGCTCGCTTAACACCCTATCTAAGAAATATTTCACAGCATCTAGTTTCCTTTTTATAAATTCCTTATGCAATATTTCTCCCTCAATATTTAGTGGCTAGCATTAATTCTTAAAAATTAACTTTTAGTGATAATCTTTCGTTAGTTACTGTCATTCCACACACATCACTAAATCTGATTCTTTAGTTAATGATATTCAACAATAATGAATCGATTAATTTCTTCCTTATTTAAAAATGAGCCAGCAAAGGAATCAAGGTCTAATTACGAAATCAATGTTAATAGTTATAGCTCAAAATCTTCTCAAAAAGCTTTAATTTATTATTTTCGAGTAATATGCTTCAGAAAATAAGACCTCGTGTTACTCTGTACTTGGAAGTAAATGGACAAATTGTAATGGATGAAGAGTTATATTATCTTCTCAAGTGCATAATGAAGGAGCATTCCATTTTAGCGGCATCAAGAAAACTTGGTCTTCCTTACTCAAGCGCATTAGAGAAGATATTAAGAGCTGAGAGAATTATTAAAAAGGATTTAGTTAAAAGAAAAAGAGGAGGGAGAGGCGGAGCAGAACTTACTGAAGATGCGATCCAATTATTAACAATATACGAGGATTATGCGAAAAAGTATGGAATTTCATATGACAAGGCCGTAATATGTGAACATGCCTTGGCGGATTTGATAATAGCTGGAAGTAATGATATCGCCGTTGACTTAATTGTGAATGAATTGAGAAAAAGAAACATAACTGTAGAAGAACACTGGACTGGATCACTAGCAGGCATTCTCGCATTATTAGTTGATGAGGCAGACATCGTTGGGGTGCATCTGTATGATCCAAAAACCGGCGAATATAATCTGCCTTTTCTTAAAAAATACGAACTCAAAAATGTGATTCTTGTTCGGGGATACATGCGTGAGATTGGTTTTGTGTACAGAGATGATGTTCCATTCAATAATCCTGAAGATATAGTGATTAAGAAGTTGAAGATTGTTAATAGAAATGTTGGATCTGGAACTCGCTTTCTCATGGATCATATTTTATCAAATGTCTTCAAAAAATTGGGTTTAAAAGGAGAATTCTCTGACGTTATAAATGGATATGATTTTGAAGTCAAAACACATGAAGAAGTGGCTCGCGCAGTTTTAAGCGGAAAAGCGGATGTTGGTATTGCCATCCGATACGTGGCAGAATTTTATGGTCTCAAATTCAAGACGATAAAATGGGAATGCTTTGATTTTCTAATATCAAAAAAGAAGCTTAAGAAGCAATCTGTAAACGAATTTATTCGTTTTCTTGGTTCAATTGAATTTAAACGCTTACTAGCAAGACTTACTGGATATAAAGCGTTAGGAGAAACAGGTCAAAAAATTGCAAGTTTTTAAATTAGGCTCTTATTGCTTTTTTTAGCGCTCTTATAGAGAACGTTTGATTCATTTCGTTTAATCATCAAATTAATCTAGAAGATTCATATTTATTTCATTGCGTAGAGGGATTTTAAAATACCTGACAACTCGTTTAATTATGGAACAGAATGAAATTCACAAAAAACTTACACATGCAAGTATGTCAGAATCAATGTAATATATTTGTTGCAAAACAAATATTTTTGGAATAGGGGTAGGATTTGAAAATGGAACCAGAAACGAAAATGAAGTTAGGTGGGATTAGTGGAATCTTATCTGGAATCCTCTCAATAATCTTTCCATTTACTCTGAATTTGATACAAAAAATACAATTTACTGAGGATGTAATATCATTTGCATCACAATCATTTAGTGTATTCACTATAACTGGATTACTTAGCATATTTACTGGAGTCTTTTATTTCCTATTTGGTGTTGGATTCCTTGGTGGTGGAAAAAAATTTGAGAAAGTCTTTGGTGGGCTCAAAAGGAGAATAAGCATTGTGATTGGAATAGTAGCATTCTTACTTTGTATTAGTTATATAATCCTTGGAGCTAGTTTATTAAATCTCGCTTATTTATTCCAAGTTATTGTCGCTGGAACAATATATAAATCCAGTGATGAAGCAATTAGAGCGCTCATGCATGGGCTTTCTGGAACATTAGTTGGAATATTGCTTATTATAGCTTTTAGCTTTATTCTTAGCGTTTTTGCTATGGTTTACTTCTTTGAATTACCTAAGGGCGAACTAGGAGTAATTGGTGGTGCATTTAGTTTTCTTGGTTTCATCGTCGGAATTGTTGTATCAACTGGATGGATTTTAAACTCAGTTGGAACAATTTTGATGGGCATTTGCTTATTTCTTCAGTCAAGCACACAATAGTTTACAGTTTTAAGTTTTTCTGTGTTTAAAGCTAAATCAGGTATGCATTTTTTCCCTAGATGAATTTCATAGTTATTTTGTGAAGTATTTTTTTGGTTTACCAATACTATGATTTTAATTTAAGCTCAGATGTTGCTTTAATTGACAGTATTATTTTGGGAGTTTCTATCTCAAAATCAGAAATTAGTATGTCTCGGATGTAATTTTTTGTATCATTCTCTATGATTCATTATAAGAATTTATATACTTTAGAATTTTTTATCAATTATCAGATAATTGATAATTTAAGTGCGAGCAAATGCAGAAGAGTCTTAAGTTTATTATAGTTTTGATTATGATTGTTGCGATTACTGTTGGAATTATTTATATAACCGCTCCTTATTGGTTATTTCCAAAAAAGAGACTAGTAGTATATGCTGCTGGAAGCTTGACAATACCCCTTGAGCAACTTGAAAAAGATTTTGAAGCAATGCATCCAGATGTTGATGTTGTCTTGCACTTTGCTGGCAGTAGGCAACTTGCTAAAGAAATTATTGACCTAAATGCGACACCCGATATTTATGCTTCTGCGGATTATAGATTAATGAGTATGTTGCTCAAGAAAAATTTGATTGATTGGTATTTAGTTTTCGCTAGAAATGAGATGGTTATTGCTTATACGGATAATAGTAAGTATGCTGATGAAATTAATTCAACTAATTGGTACAAGATATTAAATCGCACTGATGTTACCTTTGGCCATTCGGATCCAAATCTAGATCCTTGTGGTTATAGATCAATTATCGTACTAAAACTGGCTGATTTATACTATAATACTTCTGGTGCAATTTACAAGTGGCTGGAGGTTGAAAAGAATAAAACTGGAACACTAATAATACGACCAAAGTCAGTAGACTTATTAAGCCTACTTGAGTCAGGAGAATTAGATTATGCGTTCGAGTATCGCTCAGTGGCTGTTCAACATCATTTGAGATTTATAGAACTGCCGCCTCAAATAAACCTAGGTTATCTAGAATACGATGATTTCTACAAGAAGGTAAATGTAACTCTAAGTGGTGGACAAGTAATGTATGGGGAAGCTATTGCATATGGTATAACGATTTTAAAGAATGCTAAGAACAAGGATTTGGCTATTGAATTTCTGAAAGTGCTTATAGAAGAACGAGACAAAATATTAGATGCAAACGGACAACCAAGTATATATCCTTTGCTTGCTTACAATTACAGTACATTACCTGATGAAATAAAACCACATGCAAAACCGATGAGCTAGTAGCTGATATTCTAGAATTATCATCAAGTTTGAAATTTAATTTTTGGGTGTTTTCTAGTGAGAATTCGTATGATTGACAAATCACTACTATTCTTTCTATTTTTCTCTATGATAATCACTATAATTCTAATTTTTCCAACATTTTTCATGTTGGTTACAACTCCACCTCAGGATCTTGCATCTGCTACCTTAGATCGAGAGGTTATTGCGGCAATAAGTGTCAGTATTTTAACATCAACTGCCACAACGCTTCTCGCGATATTCCTTGGAGTTCCCTTTGCATATTTTCTATCTAGGTATGAATTTAAAGGAAAGAATATAATTGATTCTCTCTTGGATATTCCTATTTTGCTTCCTCACACTGTTGCTGGTGTTGTTATACTTTGCACTTTTGGTCCTCATCAAATACTTGGAAAAGGTTTAAGAGCACTTGGAATTTCACTGATTGATACTATTTATGGAATAATTATCGCGCAATTCTTTGTATCGGCTCCATTACTTATTAAAACAGTGAAAGCCGTTTTTGATAGTCTAGGAACAGATTATCTTAAGGCAGCAAGAGTTTATGGTGCTAGTAAAATTAGGGTTTTCTTTGAAATTGAATTACCTATGGCATCTAGGGGAATTGCCACTGGAGCATTATTATGCTGGGCAAGAGCATTATCTGAGTTTGGAGCAGTTATAATCCTTGCTTACTATCCATATACCGCGCCAGTTTTAGTGTTCATAAAATTCACCACTGAGGGTCTTAGGGCATCAAAGCCAATTTCGTCCTTACTCGTTTTAATCACTCTTATAATTTTCATAATTCTCAAAAGGGTCGGTGGAGGGGTTCGATATGCTTAAGGTTATTAACTTATATCGCAAGCAAGGAGACTTCGAATTGAAGAATATAACCTTTGAGGTCAGGAAGAAAGAATATTTTGTCATTTTGGGTCCATCAGGTAGCGGAAAAACAACGATCCTTGATTGCATAGCGGGATTACGTAAAATTCATTCAGGGAGGATTCTAATTGATGAACAAGATGTTACATATTTGCCTCCTGAGAAACGGAATGTAGCATATGTGTTTCAAGCAAATACTCTTTTTCCTCATATGACTGTGTTTGGAAATATTGAGTATCCCTTGAAGGTACGAGGTATTCAAAAAGAGAAACGAAAACACATGGTAATAGAGATTGCCAAGAAGCTAGGCATTGAATATATCTTGAATAAGATGCCTAGAGAAATAAGTGGTGGAGAAGCGAGAAGAGTTGAATTAGCGCGAGCGCTTGTAATAAATCCATCGGTCTTGCTTTTGGATGAACCTTTGGCGCATCTTGATGAACCTTTAAAGAAGGAACTTTCATTAGAATTGAGAAAACTTAGGAAAGAATGGAATATCCCTATTGTTCATGTTACTCATGATCAAAGAATTGCATTTATGCTCTCAGATAAAATTGCACTTTTGCAAGATGGAAGAATTGTTGAAATAGGTGATTCAATTAAATTATTTCTTAATCCGCGCAAAGTTTACACTGCAAAATTTCTTGGTTTCGAGAATATCTTTGAGGGAGAAGTTATCTCATGTTCCGATTTTGGTTCAGTAATTGATGTTCACGGGATTAAGTTCTTTGTGCCAGAAAAAGCGAAAGGGTCCGTTAAAATTGGTTTTAGACCAGAGGATGTCATTATCTTCAAAGAGCTTCCAACAAAAACAAGCTTGAGGAATATATTTGAGGGAAGAATTACGGAAATAATACCACAAGGACCGGTAATAATGCTTGAAGTTGATGTTGGGATTCCTATAAAAGTGCTAATTACCCGAGGATCGTTGGAAACGTTAAAGTTAGGTGTGGGAGAAAAAGTATTTATTGGAATAAAAGCCGCCGCAATAAGGATTTTAGAGGACTGACATGAGGAATTTTGGAATTCATATAGTGAGCCATAATATTTCAGTAAATAACAATTCTACTTAGTATTCATAAATTAAATAATATCAATGAAGCAATTCCTCAGTTTTGCTCTCATATTATTTCATATGAAGAAAATTCGTGTATTAATAGTTCACTGCTTAAAATATGTTTTACTCCTTTTTAAAATCTGGTGGAATAAAATTGAGTGTTGAATTAACCGAGAAGGAATTAGAGCGATATAGTAGACAAATAATGTTGTTTGGCGAGGAAGGTCAGAAGAGGTTAAAGAAAGCACGGGTTCTTATAGTTGGAGTTGGTGGACTTGGATCTGTATCTTCTTTATATCTTGCAGCTGCAGGAGTAGGTAGGCTTATTCTGGTAGATAAAGAAAGGCTTGAACTAAGTAATCTAAATAGACAAATTCTTTACACTACTGAGGATATTGGAAAATATAAAGCTGAAGTTGCTGCTAGAAGATTAAAGAAGTTAAATCCTGAAATAGAAATTGAGGGTATTGTTGATGAAATTACGGAGGATAATGTTAGAGATTATGTAAGCAAAGTTGATCTTGTTGTTGATGGTCTCGATAATTGGAAAGTGAGATTCATTTTAAACAAAGAGTGTGTTCATCAGAGAAAGCCATTTATACATGCTGGAATTCGTGGTATGCATGGTCAGTTACTTGTGGTTCTTCCTGGAAAAGGCCCTTGTCTTAATTGCATAATACCATCGCCACCAAAGGAGGAGAAGCATTTTCCTGTTCTTGGAACTACACCAGGAATCCTTGGCTTATTACAGGCAACAGAAGTAATTAAAATTCTAACTAACTACGGTACACCCACTGTAGGAAAACTTATAATTTATGATGGCATGGATTTGAGTCTTCGTGAAATTAAAGTAAGCAGACGACCAAATTGTCCGGTGTGTGGTGGCACTTAATGATTAGAGTAAAAATTATATCTCGTGCGAAGGAAATTGAATTGAAGGAAAAGAAAATTGTTGCCGAGGAACTTATTAGAAAACTGGGTTTTTCTCCAGATGAAGTTGTTGTAGTTCGAAATGGAGAAGTAATTACTGAAGATGATGAAATTCATGATGGAGATTTTGTTGAGTTAATTCCAGTAGCATCAGGCGGTTAGAGTGCGTTGTAGTTTATGTAAAAAAGATAAAGCTGTGATAAAATATCGACATTCTAATATGTATTTGTGTGCTGACTGTTTTAAGAAGGTATTTGAGAAAAAAGCTTTAGTTGTTTTAAAGCGTGCTGGAGTATTAAGAGGCTCTGGCAAATTAATTGTTGTTGCGGTTTCTGGAGGAAAAGATAGTTTAAATACTCTTTATGTTCTTCATAAGTACTCTGAAATATATGATTACGATGTAATAGCTCTGCTAATAAACGAAGGAATAAGCGGATATCGCGAATACACCATAAAAGGAATGATATCCCTTTGTAATAAGCTCAAAATAGAATATAAGATTGTTAGCATGGAGGATGAGATTGGATTTACTGTTGATTTCGCCGCAGAACTCTACAAGAAAAGAAAAATAAGGTGGAAACCATGTACTGTTTGTGGTGTTTTTAGAAGATATTTACTTAACAAACACGCTAGAGAAATGGGCGCAGATTTTCTTGCAACTGGTCATAATCTCGACGACGAAGCACAAACAATTCTCTTGAATATATTTCAAGATAGCCTATATAGAGTAATTCAAGCAGATTACATTTCCCGAGAAATTGTTCCGAAAATGGTTCCAAGAATAAAACCCCTTTACTACATCTATGAGAAAGAGTCGGTAGTATATGCACTTTTAAACAAGATACCTGCATGGCATATAGAATGTCCTCATGCTCAGTATGGTATGAGAGCAGATATAAGGCGTTTTCTAAATAAGCTTGAGGATTTAAAACCCGGAACAAAGATTAATTTGCTTCTTTCTAGAGAGAAAATTATTCAAAAAACAAAATCATTGAAAATGCCCATGAAATACTGCGAAATATGCGGAGAGCCTTCTACTCATGAAATTTGCAGAGCATGTCAAATAAGGAATGTGATTAACAAATTTTTATGAGTCCAATTTGACATAGTTAATGATTTAAGATGTGATTAATGAGGGCACTATTTTTTAATATTCCATATTAAATTATAACCCGAAGATGTAAACCTAAATTACACGGTGCGATTTTTGTAGGGAAAACGTAGGATAATAGCGATATTTCCTAAAGTGCAACACAAGAGAATTTAACCACATTAAGTCCTTTTTTATATTTCATGTCACAAGCAGTAAATTAAAAACTAGATGTATTCTTAAATCACTATACCAAAAATTATCACTTTTATTTATTATTTACAACTTATAATATAGTGATAAAAATGGAATATGTGATAAAAATTTATGATGATGACGGAAGAACAAAACTTCCTAGAGCGGCTCTTCGAGCTCTTAAATTAGGAAAAGGATCCAAATTACGAGTAATTATTGAAAAAGATAAAATTGTGCTTGTTCCCATTCGAGTCAAATGGCCAAAACTTGAAAATGTAGATGAAGACGAAGCCTTAACATCAAAACATCTTGCATGGTATGGTGAAATCTAATGATTCTCATTGATACGACTGGATTGTGGGGTCTTGTGTTTGAGAATTCTAAATTTCACAAATTTATTATTAAAACTCTTTCTAACAAGACCATATACGTGCTAGACGTTCAAATAGAGGAACTATTTAGAATTGTTTACAGAGCATTTTCACAGAAAGGAAAGAATTCAACTCAAGGGTTAAGAAAAGTTTTAGAAATTGTTGAATTTCTTGAAATGAGGGAATTCAAAAGAAAAGGAATAAATCTTAAGATTATAGAAACAACGATAAAAGATCATTTTTCTGCAATGAGACTTGCTGAACAAGAAAATATTTTTTGGAGAAAAGGACCAAAGGATACAGTTTGGTTTGAATATGTTGATGCAGTAATTGCACTAAAATGGATGGAATCAAGGGCGCTCCTGTATACACGAGATGAAATATTGATAAAGTTTGGAACTGCGCATAATCTTCCTTATGAGATTATAAAAGAAGCCTTCACATGATATTAAATGCTCTTAAATTCTCCCCATCCCATTAGCTCGAGAGTTTCATTGCAGTAAGACTCTTTTATTCTTGCTGTAGTTATTATCATAAAGTTATCATCTTCTTGAAATAAGAATACAAGAATAATAACAAATTATTCCTAAGTTTCGTTTGTAGGAAGTAATGAATGAATATTACTATATTATGTGAGATAAAATGTTATGTGAGATAAAATGCAGAGTTTTCTAATTACTGGACACCGAGGTGCGGCAGGACTTGCTCCAGAAAATACTTTGCCATCATTTAAGAAAGCCGTGGAATATGATGTAGATTTCATTGAACTTGATGTAAGAGCAACGAAGGATAGAGTTTTAGTTGTGATTCATGATAAGAAGCTTGATAGAACAACAAATGGTTCTGGTTTTGTTAATGAAAAAACCTTCGAAGAAATACGAAAATTAGATGCAGGTTCATGGTTTTCTAAGGAATTTGCAGGAATTAAGATCCCAACGCTCAAGGAGGTTCTTGAGTTTTTAAAGAGCAAGAGTCCCCACATAATTATTGAAATAAAGGATGCGGGAATTGAGAAAGAAGTAATGAAGGTCGTGAAAGAGACTGATGTTCTTGATAAAATTGTAATAGCATCGTTTGATTTAGGCATCTTGCTAAATATTCGCAAACTTAATAGAGAGATTCCATTGCTTGCAATTTCCAATCAGTATAGTCAAGCATTTGTCAAGGCAATACTGAAGATCGGAGTTCGGATATATGCTCTGAGGAAAGATGCAATAACCGAAAAAATTGTCAAATATTGTCATTTGAAAGGTATTTTAGTTAATGCTTGGGTGATTAACAGTGTTAAAGATGCTATTAAAATGCTAAAAATGAACGTTGATATGATCTCAACAGACTTTCCAAACATCATGTGCAAATTCAGGAAAATACTTTCCCAGAAAATTGCAGATGTATTAGAAAATGTAGACGAGGTATTCCTACCTTGATCGTATCCAATTGGTCCTAAAATGACCAAACCTACCCCTAAAACAATTCATGCAGATATATGATGTTACGATAACATTGTGGAAGAACCAAAAATATAATAGTCAATACCAAACCAAATCAATTAAATATTATGATGCGCTAATTCTAGAGATTTTGAATTTATGACCTAATTTGATCCAAGTAAGACAAAATATTGTTCAAAATTTGCATATAATATTTATTGTGCTTAGTAATTAGTTGCATGCACTTTGTTTATGTGAAATTATCCTGAAATTTCTTTTCCATTTGTTTGAGAACAAAACAAAATCGCGGATCCTTTCATTGCAGTGGAATATAATTAATTGATGAATTATTTAAGTTGAAGTAGATATTTCACATGCATTAATGGGAAACCAATTATTATATCAAGTACAATTGAGCATTACTGCGATTATAGTGTATTGCAAAACTTTTTTCCTATTCCTTCAGAATATTCCTAATGCTTTCAGTAGTTTAGTCCTAAAATCGGCAGCAACTTTTGTTCAATGCGGAAAAAAGTTTTGCAATACACTATAAATAATGATATTCCATTCTGTCTTGAACGAAATCAGTTGTAAGCTTTGAAAGATCTTTGCTAGATACACTAGACGTAATTTCTTACAAGGATTATTAGTGAATCTTAGATATGTATACAGTTTTATTGGTTTCATATATTCAAAATACTCTTTATAATCAGTTTGGTGCAATCAGGGGGAATTTTTCTAAAACTCACTTAAAGACATGCCTCTCTTATTTAAAAAAATCTCGATTTGCTTTAGGAAAGATTTAATGTCATTTATATCGCTATCCAAGTCCCTCAGAATTACATCTAATTTTATTTTGGGATAAGCATGCGCAAGTACATGGCGAAATTTAACCATTTGAAGAAGTCTTTCTTTTAGCTCATATGTTATAGCACCATAATTATAAAGAATTTCAAATGCATCTGCATAAGATGCAGGTATTCCAAGTTTTAATTTTGATACAATTTTAAGAGCAAGATCGATAGTCCCCTGTACTGCAATATATAAATTCCAAAGCAAAGCGGCTTGGAGTATCTTATCTTTCAGAATTTTGTCTTTCATCGCTGATAATTTCTCAAGTTCTGTGAGTGCATTAATGATTGTGTCAAACAGCATTTATTATCGCCTTTAAAAACTCTTTTCTGATTTTATCAATCATGGGTTTTTCATCTAGAGCAATTTTAAGTATTTCAAAGATGAAGTTAGTTAGAGCTCTCTCATCCTTACAAAAAAGAAGAATTCCATTTCTTAAAACATTTAGACAAAAAATAGGAGGTAAATTGTTTAGAATCTTTAAATCAATTGGATAATCAGGAAGATCTTTAAACAAATCACGATACCCAGGATTTCCTCTCACATAAACTGCAATATCAATATCACTAAAGGGATGTGTTTCACCAGTTACCATCGATCCATAGAGATACGCAAACACAACGTACTTATTCTTAGAAAGCGCCTCCTTAATCTTCTCTATCACACTTCGATCCAATTTCATTCTATCACCATTCAAACACCAAAAATACATGATTACTCAAATTTTTAAACTCCTCAACTAAAACTTGAATGTTTTTCAAGTGCACCAATTGAGGTACTTTAGGATAACGCTTATGTGATTGTGTTAGTCTTCCGCAGGATTCCTTTTTCTGGTGTCTGCCTTGGTCACGTCCAAATCGGATATGACCAATGCTCAAGGCTTTATTATATCCTTTAATTTCATGAAATCTTCATTTTGCAAATACTTTTTAAAAGAGAGAAATACACATACATCGTTATTATAAGAAAAGAATCTGGAGAGTACTCAATTGTTGATTAAAAGTCGTGAATATGAATCTACTAACAGGCTTCCAAATATAAAGAAATGTTGCGAATGTTACGTTGATACACTAAAGATGAACATTTGTGTAATTTCAGCAGATTTCTAAATTAATTTCCTAGAAATGCAAATATACTAGAATTCATCAAAGAAGCTATCACCAAAAAATGTTTATCGAACACCTTTCAGTTTTGTGAGTATTATTGCTGCCACAAACGGTGCAATTGAGGTCATCATTATTATAAAGTCTAGTGCTTGCAGATTAGTTCGTGCACTCATCATGTCAGCAGTTATTCCTCCAAGTAATGCACCAATGGCTCTTGCGAGTGCCATTGCAGAAACTATTTGTCCTTGAGAATAACCAAATTCTTCTTCTTTACTAATATCAGCAACGAGAGCCACCGTGCTTATTCTTATTCCAGGCCAAAGAGGTATGGCCCATAAAATCGTTAGGAGGAAGGGATCCCAGATTTTTCCAATCATGATAAAATATGCAGAGTATGCAAACAATGTAGCAATCATTACATGTTTTTTCCCATATTTATCCCCAAGGTAACCATAGATTACTGGAGCGAAAATAGAAAGAATTCCTGATAATCCGGATATGATCCCATAGACAACGAAGCTCTCTTTTACAGCTATGAATAGCTTTATTGTGAAAAGTGTAAATGCAATTCCAGTTCCGGCTCCATGAAAAAGAACCGACAGGATGATTATTCTTAGTTTTGGATTTACATGTATAAATCCTAGTGATTTTTTCTGTTTTTCTAGGGCTCTTTTTATCGCTGTTTTGAATTGAGTAGACGATTTGTTGAGCTCCTTGTAGAAGTATGAGAGTAACAATCCACCTATTAAACAAAGGATCCCAATAAATACGAATGTGAATCCATGACCAAGAGTTTCAAGGAGATAACCACCAATTACTCCGCTGAAAACCCAACTTATCGATGCAATTCCATAGAAAGCTCCGATTGTTCTTCCACGTGTTTCTGTGCTACTGATTTCTGAGAGAATTGCATTAAGGACGGGCGTCATCATTGACATAGCTATTGTTGATATTGCGTACAATACTATGAATTCTATTGGTGAATGTAATAATGCGTAAATTGGTGAGAGTGCTGCAATTAATATTGAACTTAACACCAGGAATATTTTTCTTTTTCCTAGTTCATCACTTAGAGCACCGAAAAACGGAGAAAGAATTATAGAAGACAGACTGTTTATGACACTTATTAGTGCGATTTCCGTGAAACTTGCTCCTTCTTTGAAAACAAAAACTCGAAATAGACTCCAGAAAAATGACATATTTGTATTGATTAGAATATAGCTAACTGCAAGAAATGCAATTGCTTTCCTCGGTATTCCCTGGAACATTTTGTATCCATATAGTAACATCATAAGTATATAAGTAAGTTATGTACATAAGTGAGTTAACATATTCTTGGCACTATTTCTCCAGTAGGCTTTTCTAACAACCTTAATCCTCCGCTTAATGTCTTAAGAACAACATACGGTTTACCTTTTCTTACCTCTCCAATTATACTTGCATCTTTGTATCCCGCAGATCTTAGGGAATCAACTACATCTTCTGCTACATCACCGCTGACTACTAACACTACACGTCCCTCACAGGCAAGCCACAGGGGGTCTACTCCTAACATTTCGCAGAGTGCTCTTACATTTTCTCTAATTGGAATATATTCCTCGTCCACGTCGATTCTTACACCCGATTTTTCTGCAATTTCATTTAAGGTCATTGCTAAACCGCCTCTAGTGGGATCTTTTGCAGCGTGGATTTTTGTTATTTCCTTTGCAATTCTCATAATTCTCGTTATTGGTTCGCAGTCAGATTTCAAGTTTTCTTTTTCCGCGTCAATTCCCATTTGTAAAGCTAAGATTGTGGCGCCGTGCTCACCTATTGTTCCAGAGACTATTACCTTATCCCCTGGTTTAGCACCAGAATCAGTTATAATATAATCTTTCACAGTTCCAATGACGGTAGTATTAATTACGATTTTATCAATTTTTCCTCGAGGCATAACCTTAAAATCTCCAGCAATCAATGCAACATTTTCTGCTTCAAAGGTAGTTACAAGCGATTTAATTATCTCTTTTAGCTCTGACAAGAGTAATCCTTCCTCTACAATTAAACCATCAAGAGCAGCAATAGGTTCGGCTCCCATAACTGCAACATCGTTTATTGATCCTGCCGCTGCTAATTTTCCTATATTTCCTCCAGGGAAGAATATGGGTGATACGGTATAACTGTCCGTTGAGATAACAATTCGACCGTTTATTGTTAATGAAGCACCATCATCGCTCTCATCAAGGCCAATTTCATTTCCGACTTTGGTTTTTCTTACAATACTGAAGAGTTCCCTTAGTAATTCATGCATTTCTCGTCCGCCACCACCGTGTGCAAGTAAAATCTTTGACATGTTTTCCACCTATTCATCACAATAGTAAAAATTGAAAGTTAAGAAAATTAAGTAAGAATTCTTTTCTTTTTTGGACATGATGAGGGTCGGTGTTTCTGAAAACTGATGATAGGTTGCGGTGCTGATTTGTGATGTAATTCGCCAAGAATTTTTCATGCGTTGTATTAATAAATGTGTTATAGGTATTTTAAGGTCGATTTGATTCAATTTTGCTCGATTTTCTTAATTGTTTAAGATTTTCAATATTATTGAAAACATATATAAATATGCATTTTCAATTGTATTGAAAAGTGAGTTTTCACGGAAGCACATAATCCACGGTGGTTTAAAGAAGAGCATTCAAAGTACATTGAATGGAAGAAGCAACCTATAAGACGAATTCCCTTTATAATCAAGTATTACGATAATGAGCTTTTTCTCTTAATTTCATTGTCGGACCGCGACAAGTTGGAAAGACAATGTCAGTTATGATTTATATTCATGATGTTTTGCTCAAACGCCTTAACCCTAAAGCGATATTCTACCTCGCAGGTGATGAAATTAGCGAGTATAGGGAATTTGGTGGAATTCTTGACTTGCACTTAAAAGCAAAAGAAGAATGGAAGATAAAAACAGCTTATATTCTCCTTGACGAAATAACTTTCGTTGAAGATTGGTGGAGAGCAATTAAATCAAGAATCGATTTAGGGAAGTTTAAAAGAGATGTAATTTATATTTCTGGCTCCGCAAACATTGAAGTTTTGAAACAAAAAGAGGATTTCCTGGAGGAGTGGGATATGGAAAAGACATACATTATTTACCAATGGACTTTGCTGAATATGTTACACAGTTCTCCAAATAGAAGTAGAGACTGTATCGTTAAGAGAGAAAGAAAAATGGGTGCAGAAACTTGGAGTTTTAAGCGTATTTGAAAAGAAAATTAGAGGAAATGTTCTTGAATTACATTGAAACTTGGGGCTTTCCTCGTAAAAATTTTGTATATGATATCACAAAAGGGAAGAATCCTTTATCATAAGAATAGAAAGTTCATATAATTGATCCATTCACTTATAGAGTCCTATCGAGATACACAAGGACTCCAGTTTATGAAGAACAAATTGTAGAATCAATAGTGGCAGGACATTTAATGAGAGTTGCAGAGGCATATTACTGAAAGGGTAGAAGTGAAGTTGATGCAATGGCGAGATTAGATAATGAATTACTAGAGTTTGAAGTCAAATGGGGAAGTTAAAGTCTGGGGAAAACCACGCGCATTTAAAGTATTCTTACTCGATAAAAAGAGTATTCCAAAGTTTTTGGTAAACATAAATTGGTTAGGGATAAATGAAAAATCATTTTTTAATTGATATAAAGATGAGAATCAAGGAAAGCACTTGAAGCACAATACTGTACCAAATCATGAACGATGCATAGGCTATATATCCTTCATTAATTTTGTCAAGAAAGTATCCAAATATTGTACCGCTTACTATAAAACCAAAGCCGTAACAGGCGTTAAAAATGCCATATCCTGTTCCTCTTTTTCTTACTCCAGTAAGATCGGCAACTGCCGCTCTATAGATTGATTCTTGCATTCCAAGAATAGCTCCAAAAACCGCTGCAGCAATTACAATGAAAACGAATGAGAAAGTACTGTAAATGAATGAAAATGCAATGAATGTTGCTGGAAATATTGAGAGGATGAATGGAATGCTCAAGAATTTAATTCCGAATTTGTCATAAGCTAATCCTGAAAATGGTGCAATCACGGCGTCTACTGCTTGAACTAGTAAATACAAGAGTGCTACCCCCCAGATAGCTTCTAGTAGTGTTGGAGTTGCTCTGTAAAGGATTAATGATACTGGGAATAATCCTGCAGTATTTAATAGTACTGCAAACGAATATAAATAGAAAGACCTGGTTAATGGTTCCGAAATTTTTTCTTGATGAGCAGCCTTAAGTAAATCCATTGTTGGTTTTTTCATTTTTAAATAGCCGCTAGTCAGGACTACGAGGAGGCATAGATAGGGGATAAACAATATAAGAAACGTATTTCGAAATATTTCTGGTAATTCCACTTTGTGGGCACTATAATAAAATATAGAGACTGTAACGATCATGGGACCTAATATAGCACCAATTTGGTCGAGTAATTCATGTAAACCAAATGCTTTTCCACGACCATACGCTCGTGTTGTTACTGAAAGTAATGTATCACGTGCTGGTGTACGTATGGCTTTTGCAATTCTTTCCACAATCACTAAAATTATTGCAATTTGCCAATTCGTGGTTAATGCAAGTAGGGGGATTGAAATAAGTAAGCAATATCCAATTATAGTTAGTGCCCAGTAAGCACGTGTAGTATCGGCAATTGGTCCAGAAACTAGACGTAGTGCGTAGCCTAAAAATTCTCCTAAACCTAGAGCAAATCCAACTATAACTGCTGGAGCAAGAAGAACTTCTAAATATGAAGGAATAATACTTCTTGCTCCCTCATAAATTATGTCTCCAAACAAGCTTATCAAACCAAACGAGATTATTGCTATTTTTGCTAATTTTACATTATTCATTTCATTATCAGACATTTCAAATACGCCTCCTATATAATTTATCTACCTATATAATTTTCATAGGTCAAGTCATAATAGTGACATAAAATGAAACAAGCACAACAAATTAAAATCATGGTTTTGATTGATAATAATCCTGGACCAAAACCGCTTATAACAAGATGGGGATTATCATTATTCGTAGAAGTAAATAACATTGCTTTTTTATTTGATACAGGACCAGATCCAGAGGCTCTCGAATATAACGCAAATGCGCTTGGAATTAATCTAGATAAAGTTGAATTCATTATCATTTCTCACATGCATTTTGATCATTTTGGAGGATTAAGTTACTTCATAAACAAAAAACCAGATGTAACCATATACTTCCCAGAAGATCATTATATCGTTAGCCAAATTGGTGCTAAAGGTCCAAGAGTAATTGTTACATCAAATGCGATTAACAAAATCAGTGAAAACACGTATATTGTAAAATTCAAGCATTTTATCACCGAACAGTGTGTAATTATTAACACAGCTGTAGGATTAATAATGCTTGTTGGTTGTTCACATCCTAAAATAGAACAAATGTCCGCGTACATTTATGAACATTTCAAGCGGAGAGTATATGCCATAATAGGTGGTTTTCATCTAGGATCAGATATTACAAGACTTAAAAGAATCATAGAGACTTTTCGAAGAATAGGCGTTCAAGAGGTATATCCCCTGCACTGTAGTGGTGATATAGCTAGAGAATTCTTTGAAATTCACCTCAAACAAGTTTACAAGGATGGACATGTTGGAACAAAAATCGTTATTCCATACGAATAAAGATAATATAGGTGCTAGAAATGTGTCGAATATTGATGTTTCAGGGAAAATACCAAGAAAAACACTGGGAGTTCTTCGATGCATTAATAAAAGCAGCGGAGCGAGATCATATTCTTGGTAAATATAAAGGAAAAGAATACGGGCAGCATCCAGATGGGTGGGGAATTGTCATAATACATCATGGTACACAACGATACATAGTATATAAATCATTAAGACCAATATTCGAGGAGAAGAACATTCTTAAAAAACTTTTAAATCAAGTTTTAGGACAAGAAATATCAATAATCGCACATGCAAGGAATGCTGGAACGTTCAAAAAGAACATTGAATCTGTGCATCCTTTTTCATATGTTACTGATTCTGCTACGACAATATTTGTTGCTCATAATGGATCCCTATCAAAGGAATTCTTCGGAAAAGAATTAATGTTAAACGAAATAATTGTAGAAAATCTCTGTGATAGTCACTTATTTGCAATGTGGATTGCAAAAAGGTGGAGTTCACTAAAGGAGGCACTAAACGAACTTGCAACTAAAAATGTTGTCAAATCAGCATTAAACGTATTCATGGCGGAATTACCTAATACAAGGTCAAAACCAATACTGTATGCAATTTCATACCTTAACGAGGAATATTTAAGAAGAAAAGGAAAGACCGAGAAACAGATAAGAATTCTCCGAGAGTATTATCGCATATATTATTACATTAATGAAGTCACGATTTTTGCATCATCAACGGTTGCTGATTATATATCAACAATATCAAGAAGTGAATGGAAAACCTTGAAGTTGGATGGAGAAGTAATCAAAATTTCGGATGGAAGCACAAGTATAATCGACATACGATGAACGATTTTTAAGAAATTTTTATAATTAATGAAAAAAGTTTTAGAAATTATACTTAAAGAAACGTTGCATGTTTTTTGGCGTTTTCTGGGAACTTCTTTTTTAAGAAGTTGAGTGTACTTTTATGTACTGGTATTTATGGGCAGAAGTTATAGGCATAGCTATTTCATTAACAATAGCTGTCAGATTTATTTTCTCTGGAATTAAAACTGGAATTTCTTCTTTCTTTGTACTGAGTGTATCATTTATTTCCCTATCATTGGCATTATTTTTTGAATTCATTGGTCATTTTCCATTTTGGACATTAGAAGTAGCAAGACTATTTTTCTGTGCCTTTTTTGCGTTGATGATCATCACTCTAATACCAGCAATGGGATTTTTTAGGAGATTAATTGAGGAAAAAATGTCGTTTAAGGCAGTACTCTATAAGACATTGTGTATAATCATCTTATTTCTAAGATTAACTTTGGCCACATTTGATGTACGAAAAAATGAGTTAATTGAGAGAACTACTATATATCTAATTGTAAATGGGATTGACTTAGATTCATTATTAGTTGGAATTGCTCTATTTTGGTTGGGCTTGTACATTATTCGTGTTGCATTAAAACAACTGAAAGTAGTACATAGTAGAAAAAGGAGAAATTTGATATTAGTAGAAATTTGTGGTGTAATAATTATACTCCTATTTAATGCATCCACAAATATTATAATATTTTTAAGAATGCTTGAGAAGAATATCTTAATGTATGTAGTACTAATTTTAAATGTCTTTGGTTGTATTATCTTAGCTATTCCATATGCCATTGATCCATACATTACAATAATTCTTCCTTATAAATTATATGGCCTTCTTCTATCTACAAGGGATGGTAGTCGGATCTTTGAAGTTTACATTACAAATGAAGTAAAAAATGTTTTTCCACTAATATCTGGATTAACAATGGCTCTTAACAAAATCGGAGAAGATATTGTAGATAAATTTGGTGCTGTTGAAGAAATACGATTTCAAGGACTCACTGTGGTTCTTGGATACTCCACGTATCATATTTGTTTTCTATTAGCGGAAAAAGCCTTGCAAGTTCACCGTGATTTTCTGAAAAAACTCTGTAAGGAAATGAGTAAACTAGAACTCCAGCAAGTTGATATTGAAAAACTTCCAAATGAAATTAAGAAAATCATAAAGAAAGAGATTTTAAACTTATTTCCATGAAATTGCAATGAACTACAAGTATGTATATTTTTTAGAATTTTTGATGAAAATGCGAGTCAAGTACGCGTGAGATATCTATCTTAATATAATAATCATATTAACCCTCTGTTCTCTTCTGCTCAAGCCTTGAGATTCAATATATAATTTCCAAACTGATTATCATAAAAATCTTTTTTCTCGCGATGATTTTCCGCATAGGTTAACCATATTATTTGGTTATTGAATTAAATGAACATAATATGTTGTACTTAGGTAATCTCCATTAATGGTATTTTTATTCATAAGGAAAAACTTATTATTTTGGAATAATTAAAATTATGGAAAGATGATAAAAAATGGAAGCACGAATTATTACAACAATCGACAAGCAAGGCAGAATTTACTTGCATGAAAAAGTTAGAAAAGTTTCTGGATTAACTGCCGGGGCATTAATTGAGATTATTGCAAGACCTGGCGAAATCATAATAAGACCAGCCAAATCAGTTGCGCGAGAATCTCAAGGAATTTTTCGCGTTAAAAAAGACTTTATTAGTGCCCTAAGAGACATTGATTCTTTGGCACGGAAAATCTCTGTAATCAAGGCTATTAGAGAACTTGGTGAAACAGTTTGAAATATGTTGATGTTAACGTGTTCGTATATTGGTTTACTAATCCCGAGGAATTCGGAGAAACTGCAACTAGAATTATTGAGAGAATAGAACGTGGAGAACGCGCAATAACATCTGCACTTACAATATGGTTGCTTCATATAATATTAAGCGAAATAACTGAGAATTATAATCCAAGCGAGATGTTACGACGTATTAATTTGCTTCGAGGTCTTAGAATAGTTCCACTTACAAAGGAAATTATTCAAGAAGCAATTAATGCTGCTAATGAGTACAATTTGGATCTTGAAGATGCAATACATCTTGTAACTGCAATGAGATATGGAGCCAGAGAAATTTATTCAAATGATGCTGATTTTGATAGAACTCCTTTAATCCGCGTTTTTGAGTAATAGATTTAATTAGAGACTTTTAATAGAATTGTGTTAATTTACGCAAATTATATTCAGGAAACATATGAAATTCAAAGAAAGCTAAAAGTAGAATCTCCATAAGTCTCGAACATTTTTTCACAGAGTATATGAAAACTCTCTTTAATCAAAAGTTAGTACATTATTCACTAAAAATATTATTTACTTATTTTGTTTGGTGATTATTTTGACTAAAATTAAGAAAGTCGCCGTTATTGGAGCGGGAGTTATGGGTCATGGAATTGCACAAGTCTTTGCAATGGCTGGATATGATGTTTGGATGCGTGATATTGCAAAGGAAATATTAGACAAGGCCATGAGTAGAATTAAATCATCGTTGGAACGCTTTGCTAAAAAAGGTCGTTTAAAAGAACCTGTTGAAACTATACTCAGCAGAATACATCCCACACTTTCAATGGAAGAAGCAGTAAAAGATGCAGATTTCATAATCGAAGCAGTTCCGGAAAAACTAGACTTAAAGAAAAAAGTTTTTGCTGAGGTAGATTCTCTTGCACCTCCGCACGCAATAATTGCTACTAATACTAGCTCTCTATCTATAACAGAAATTGCAAATGCTACAAAGAGACCAGACAAATGCATCGGTATGCATTTCTTTAATCCTCCTCAAATATTAAAACTAGTTGAAGTCGTGAAAGGAGAGAAAACATCTGATGAAACAGTAAGATTTGTGATGGATTTAGCAAAGAAATTAGGAAAAGAACCTGTTCTAGTTAAAAAGGATGTTGGTGGCTTTATTGTAAATAGAATTCTCTTTGCATTGCTCAATGAAGCCGCATGGTTCGTTTACAAAAAAGAAGGAACTGTTATTGCTGTAGATTCTGCATTAATTCATAAAACTGGGCTTCCTATGGGTGCTTTCTGGTTAGCAGATTTTATAGGCCTCGATGTATGTTGGGATATTTTGGTGGCTTTAAAGAAAAGAGATATGAAAATTGAGCCTTGTCCACTTTTCAAAGAATATGTTGATAAGGGACTGCTTGGAGTTAAATCTGGAAAAGGTTTCTATGATTATACAGTATCTAAGAGACCATCTATTCCAGCTGAAGCGGGGGCAGATGTAGATCCGAAAATATTCTTTGCACCAGCGATAAACGTAGCTGCATGGTTGCTTAGAAATGATGTTGCATCATTGGAAGACATAGAAAAAGCAGTTAAGCTTGGATTAAATTGGCCTCGAGGAATATTCGAATATGCAGATGAGTGGGGAATTGATAGAATCGTCGAGATATTAAAGGCAAGAGGATACGAGCCAGATCCATTGCTGATGAACATGGTGCAGAACAATAAACTTGGAATTAAAACTGGCGAGGGTTTCTATAAGCATGATGTTGAAATACAGAATTTCGGCAAGGTGATACTAAGAAGAGAAGGAAGCATCGCATGGGTAACTCTTAATCGTCCAGAAAAATTGAATGCAATAAACATGGAAATGCTTGAACAGTTAGAAAAAGCAATAGATTTAATCGAAAAAGATGAACGAATAAAAGTAGTCATAATCACTGGTGTTGGAAAAGCATTCTGTGCCGGAGTTGATGTGTCTACATTTAAGAACATGTCACCTATGGACGCATTTAAATTCTCCCGTAGATTACACAAACTT
>Ga0190313_1000294_pt1 | contig 30923 bp, 40 predicted proteins | sample 4870071011_MG_FD_169989 | JGI IMG/M metagenome (GOLD analysis project Ga0190313, IMG submission 169989) | Hydrothermal vent sediment bacterial communities from Southern Trench, Guaymas Basin, Mexico - 4870-07-10-11_MG | ecosystem: Environmental > Aquatic > Marine > Hydrothermal vents > Sediment ... | reverse complement strand
GCTCTACTTCCAGGGACCCGATCCTCACTTTTTCTCCGGTCCTGAACGTGTGAAACTTTCTTTCCACAGGAGGCTTCTTGTAATCTTTGCGGAAAAGAGGCCGTTTCTTGAAGTTAATGATCTCGTTTTCTATGCTCCTCTGGCTTGACTCCTGCACTGCCTCGAGCACTGCCAGGGTGGTTTTCCCGCAGTACACTGGAATGTCCTCGTGCAGGAAAGAGATGTAGTTAGCATGGTCAGCGTGCGAGTGGGACAAGAGCACAGCGTCAACCTCTGGCTCTTCCAGCTTCCTGCCAAGGTGCTCCAGAAGGTCTGAACGGTACACTCCTGGAATGTCCGGAACAAGGCCCAGTTCCAGGAAATCTCCCAAACCATTGGCTGTTCTTGGAGTGAGGAACTCTTCAAAGTACTGTCCTCTTTTCCCAAAACTCATTCCGAAGTCCAGAAATACTTTGGTGTCCTGGTCTTCCAGCAGGATCTTGTTCCCGCCTATCTCTTTCACCCCGCCGTAGAACGTGAGCGATACCATGACAGGACAAAGAGCAGGAGAGAATAAAAAAGGTTACAGTCCCTTCTTTCACAGGAGTATTTTCAGGAGGTCAGAGAATCTTTCAAGCGTGTAGTCTGCCGCCTCTAGTCTTGCCAGGCATTCTTCATGCCCGTACTTTGCCCATGCTGTCCTCATTCCCGCGGCCTTGGCTCCTTTCACGTCCTTTACAGGATTGTCCCCGACAAAAAGGATTTCTTCTGGCGCGAGCCCTGACCGGTTTACTAGTGTCTTGAAAGGCATTTTACCAGGCTTCTTCTGCCCTGTGTCATCAAGCGTGATCACACGGTCTTCCTCAAAAATTTTGTCCAAGCCTGTTATCACCATCCTCTGCCAGGCCTTGTTCCTGGGAGCATCAGTCAGGATCCATAAACTGAATTTTTTCCCCAGCCTTTTGAGCGTGGGAACAACATCAGGATAGGGTTTTAGGACCTTGAACTTTTTCTTCAAGTATGCTGCTATTGCTGCTTGCTGAACGTGCTCGAACCTGTTCCTTTCCCTGACACGGTACTTTTTCCATAACACTTTACTGAAAGTCTTCTGGTACTCTATGCCGTACTCATCATAAACATTGAATATGCTGTCTGCGACTTCCTGAGGGTCTGCGTCCAGGCCTGCGTTAACCATGGCCTTGGCAGCCTCTTCTGCAGTCTCCCTCTTAAACCTCATGAAGTCTATCAAGGTGTTGTCAAGGTCGAACGCTACAGCCCGGAACATTGAATAACCAAAGGAAGAGGAGTATAAAATCATATCTGAGCACACAAGAAGTTATATAATGTTCTTTTGTTCATTTTATACTATGGCTGAGGGATCAAAAGGGCGCAGGAAGCGTCTCGAGTATCAGATGAGAAAGTTCCTCAAGCTTTTTCCCGAGGAGAGAATCAAAAGAGAAAAGAGAGAAATTGCGCCGACTGGGGCTGAAGCGCTTGACGTGCTGCTCGTGAAAAAAGAGACAGGCGGTAGCAGGGCAGTCAAAGTATACCGGACAGGGTTCAACAGAATCACTAATAGAGAGATCACTCCTGAAGAGATGATAGCCAGGTTCAAGTTCCAGAAAGAACTTTATTCTAAGGGGTATCCTGTGGCAAGACCAGTGCGTATACTCTTTGACAAGAAAAAAAGGCAGATAATCTGGGAAGAAGAACTGATTGGGAACGGGTTGACTTACTACGATGCCATGCGCCTGGCAAAGGAAGGGAAACTGGAAGGAATGACCCCCGAAGATGTTCAAAGAGAATGTGCAAGGACACTGCAAGAGATCAGGGACGCTATCAAAGAAGAGGGAGGCGAGCTCTCCTACTCGGATGCTTATGAAAGGAACTTGATCTGGGATCCTGAGAAGAGAAGGTTCATAGTGGTAGACCTTGGAACTTACAAGAAGGGATACTACAAAAAGAAAGAAAAAAAGAAAAAAAGAGGCTAGTCCTACAACAGTTTTTTCATTCTGCAGCCTTGGGCTGCAGGAATACTAAAAAAATAAAAAGGGGATTTATAGAGGTTATACTGATACGTACACGGAGTTACTGTCTTCTCCTACGTGGACAGTGCAAGAGACAATGTTGCTGTCCTTTATCTGAACACAGTCCTTTGTTGTGAATGTCATCAGAATCTTGCCGTTCTTTGCTCCTTGACTGACCACCTGATAGTATTTCATCGCCTGATCATAATCGCTGAACACTATCTTGAGGTCGTTGAGGTAAGAAATCTTGTTAGTCAGCATGTTCATTGCATTACTTTGCGATAGAAAGTCCTTGTGCATCTTTGGGAAGATGAACACGTAAACAGTGTACGTTGTTTTCCCTTCACTGGTTTCTATGGAAATCCCTGTACTCAACGGGTGACCTGGGTTTTCTATTACTCCAGCATATTTTATGGAAACGCTGGTCAGGTCAGGAGTTGTCTGCAGCAGGTAATACGCGTTGTCTGATCCTTCCTTTTGGACTATTTCTCTTGTTTTACTAGTGTTCCCGAACCTGTTGAATACATCCTCTTCAGACCTGGAAGGCAATGACACCGTTCTCTCTGCTGAGATGGCTCTTTCTGTAACTGTCCTTTCTTCTGTCAGCCTATTGTTCGCGGTCACTGTTCTGGAATCTTCCCAGAAAAGATCTCTTAGGCTTATAGAATAAGCTACTGACACGAGGAGCAGTACTGCAGCAACAAAAGCAAAAGCACTTATCCCTTTCTTCCGCATTCCAAACACCTCCTGCCCCCCAGTAGGCAAATAATGTTTAAAAATTTATCTCCAAACAGAATGTGCTTAGCTCCGGAGGAAAAAAAGAGGGGTGTTAATCAGCGTGTTTTTTTAGTTCTTCTGCCTTGTCTGTTTTCTCCCACGTGAATTCTGGCCGTCCGAAGTGACCATAGGCTGCGGTTTTAGAGTACACTGGTTTCCTTAGGTCAAGTTCTCTGAGGATGTCTGCTGGCTTCAGAGGAAAGTGTTTTCTTATCATCTGCACGATTTTTTCATCAGGGATTTTTCCTGTGCCGAACGTGTTCACGTGCACTGACACAGGTTCTGCTATTCCTATTGAGTACGCGAGCTGGACCTCGCACTTGTCTGCCAGTCCTGCTGCCACAATGTTTTTGGCAATGTACCTGGCAGCGTATGCTCCGGACCGGTCCACCTTGGTTGGGTCTTTTCCTGAGAACGCTCCTCCGCCGTGCTTTCCTATCCCTCCATACGTGTCGACTATGAGTTTTCTTCCTGTCAGGCCTGCGTCTGCGTGAGGGCCTCCGAGAACGAACCTGCCAGTAGGGTTAATGTAGTACTTTGTGCTTTCATCAATCCATTCTCCGCACACCGGCTTGATCACTTTTTCCACCAGTTCTTTCCTGAGCTGTTCCATGCTCACGTCTGGCTCGTGTTGGGTGGATAGAACGACTGTGTCCACTCTTTTTGGTTTTCCGTCCTCGTACTCCACAGTCACCTGGCCTTTGCCATCAGGCCTAAGGTAGGATATTTCTTTGTTCTTTCTGGCTTCTGCCAGCCGGATCATGAGCTTGTGCGCCAGCATGATCGGCAGGGGCATGAGCTCTGGTGTTTCGTTGCACGCGTACCCGAACATCATGCCTTGGTCTCCTGCTCCGAGTTCTTCACCGTCAACTCCCCTGGCTATGTCAGGGGACTGTTTGTCAAGCTGGACGAGCACTGCGCACGTGTCAGCGTCTATACCATACTTGGAATTAGTGTAGCCTATTCTGCGCAGAGTGTTTCTTACAATGCTTGGAACATCAATCTTGGCCTTGGTTGTTATTTCTCCTGCCACTAGTACTAGTCCTGTTTTCGTGAGGGTTTCGCATGCTACTCTGCTTTCAGGATCCTGTTCAAGGCACGCGTCCAGGACCGCGTCTGAAACCTGATCGCATACTTTGTCAGGATGGCCTTCTGCCACGCTTTCTGACGTGAGAAACATTTTTTCCGGCATGAGGGAAAGTATCATAAAAAGAATATAAAAAAGAGTTGTCAGGCGAAGAACAACAAACAGGACAGAGAGAAAAATTTGTTCATTCTACTGTCACGCTTTTGGCAAGGTTTCTTGGTTTGTCTATGTCCCTGCCCAGTTCTTTTGCAACATAGTATGCGAGAAGTTGGAGGGGTATTACGTTTAGTATGGGGGAGAGTTGTTCCTGTGTTCTGGGAACGATTAGGAGGAAGTCTCTTTCGGATAGCTCTGCCTGGATTTTGTCAGGATCATCCGTTATGACCAAAACCCTTCCTTTTCTTGCTTTTATTTCTTTCAGGTTGTTCAACGCTTTTTCATGCGTGCTTCCGGTTATTATGAACACTGTGAGGAGGTTCTCGTCTATTAACGCGATTGGCCCGTGCTTCAGTTCTCCTGACGAGTAGCCTTCCGCGTGAATATACGCGATTTCTTTCATCTTCAGTGCTCCTTCCAGGGCGACGGGAAAGTTCACTCCTTTGCCCAGGTACATCATGCTCTTGTACTTGGATATTTCTGGGGCGATTTTTTGTATGACTGGTTCGGTTTCTTGAATTGTTTTCTCTGCGAGAGAGGGCAGTTTTTTCATGTCTTCAGTCACCTTGTTTTTCTGAAGAGGGTCTGCGGACAACATGGTCGCGAAGAGGTTTAGGGCAATGAGTTGTGAGGTGAACGCTTTTGTTGACGCAACACCAATCTCAGGTCCTGCGTGGAGGTACATTCCCTTTCCAGCTATTCTTGCAATGCTTGAACCGACCACGTTAACCATTCCTGCAACGTATGCTCCTTTTTCTTTGACGTTCTCAAGCGCGTTTTTTGTGTCTGCGGTTTCTCCGGACTGGGATATTGCTATGTACACGTCGTTGGGGAAAACGGTTCTCTCCCTTGACAGGAATTCTGAAGCGTTTTCCGCCAGGGATCTTATGCCGCAGCTTTGTTCTGTTATCTGTGCACCTATCATGGCAGCGTAATAGCTTGTGCCGCACCCGAGGTAAATGATGTTGTTTATGTTCCGCGGCAGTCTTGGAAAGTTTTCCAGGAGCATTGTGTCAAGATGATCTATTCTTGACCTGAAAGCGTTTTGTATTGTTTGGGGCTGTTCGTGGATTTCTTTCAGCATAAAGTGCGGGTAGCCTGCTTTTGAAATTGACTCCAAATCATACGGGACTTCCTCTATTTCTTTCTCTATGTTCACTCCTTCGAATGTTTGGATGGAGTACCCTTTCCGGTTGAGGATGACAAGGTTTCCGTCGTCAAGGTAGATGACTTTGTTTGTCCTGTCGACAAAGGGGGACTCGTCCGAGGAAATGAAAAAACCGTTCTGGTCTATTCCAAGGCACATTGAAGACCCCATTTTCGCGCCTATTATCTCGTCTGAGTCAGTTGAAATCACAAGAAATGAGTATGCGCCTTCAAGCTTGGACAGCGTTTTTTTCACTGCGTCGACAAGGTCTCCGTTGTAAAAGTATTCTATCAGGTGCGCGATGACCTCACTGTCAGTATCACTAACAAAACGGAATCCTTTTTCTTGAAGGCGGTTTCGGAGTGTTGAGTAGTTTTCGATAATCCCGTTATGCACTATGGCGAACTTTCCTGTTTGGCTGAGGTGAGGGTGAGCGTTTTTTTCTGACGGAACGCCGTGCGTGGCCCAGCGTGTGTGCCCTATGACAATATGCGAAGAGTACTTGAATGAACCGTCCTCTGATCTTATTTTTCTTTCAAAGCTTGGGATTTCAGGCTCTCCGGGAATGCTTTCGATTCTTCCCACTGATTTTACTATTTTCAGTCCTTCAGAAGCCTTGAACCCTATTCCAACAGAGTCGTAGCCCCTGTACTCAAGGCGGATAAGGCCCTTGAAAACAAGTTCTATACCGTTTTCTTCTCCTATGTACCCTATTATCCCGCACATGTGCTTTTAGTTATGTGAAAACAGGTATTTAAACGGAAAAAGAAGGGATTATTGTTTTTCCTGTTCTACTTTTATGATTGGGCTTCCTGGGAACTTTGCTCCTGCTATCTTCAAGGCTTCTTTTGCTGCTTTCACGTGGTCAGAATTAGCCAACCATATGCTGAGTATTGGTTCTCCTGCCTTGACTCTTATTGCTCTTCCTTTAGGCCTGCCGAACCCGTGTCTCATTCCTTGTGATAGCCTGTCTGCTCCTGCACCACTCAGGATAGCGTGCTCTCTGAGTACGTGGTGCGGGAATTTTCTTACCTTAAAGTGATAGTTTTCTCTGCCAACTGCTTTTTCAATGTGTCTGTTAGTTGCTATCCTGGCTGCTTCCAGCGCATTGTCCCTAATCTGACACTTTAGGTCAACGCCGAGGTCTACTCGTATTTTCCACTTGCTTTCCGGAAGCTTTCCCATGTCAAATGATCGTATGCGGGGGTCAGGAACTCCTTTAACATAAGCCGCGTTGACTTTTCTTTTAGCGGTACGAGAGTATGCTCTGTCCCAATCCCTGTAGCATCTTGCTGGTCTTAGTGCCATTCTTCATCACTACTCCAAAGTATGAACAGTAATGTTAGTTTTCCTTAACCTGGTTTAAAAAGGTTTTCTTCTGGCAGAGGGTACTGCAAAACATCACTCCCAATATTATCAGTACAGTAACAGCATTATTTATTTATTAACCTCTGCTTTTACTATGCTCATGAGCCGCAAGCTAAAGAGCCCGAAAGAGATTGCTGAGGAGATAATGAGAGTCCCCCCCGAAAACAGGACAGACATCTTCAGACTTGTTGAAGAAAACATGCAGGGTTTCGTTCTCCTGGAAATGCCCCGGAGGTCTAGGAGAGAGGTCATGAAAAACCTTTCAGACGATGAGCTTGTTGAAATAATAGACTACCTCGACCCTGACGATGCCACGGACATTGTCCAGGACCTCCCGAAAAAACGGGCTAACAAGATCCTGGCAAAGCTGGGGCGCGAGATACAGAAAAAAGTGGAGTTCTTGTCAAAGTTTGATCCGAGGACAGCTGCAGGGCTCATGAGCCTTGATTACATAGAGGTTGACAAGAACATTACCTTCGAAAAACTTTCCCAAGTAATAAAAAAGCACGAGAAGAAAACAGGAAAGTTTCCAGCGATTCTCGTGGTGGAAAACGGTTTCCTGAAAGGAGAGGTACCTCCCCACGTGCTTGCCCTGGCCAAGAAAAAAGAGAAGATAGGAAAGTACGTAAGGAGAGTGCCTTACGTTGAGCACAACAAGTCAGAGAAAGGGATTGTTGAAGTTTTTAAAAAACATCCTCATGACAAGATCGTGGTCCTGGACTCTGACAAAAGCATACTCGGAGTGATATACTCGGATGACATACTAAAGCTCGTAGAAAAACAATCCGCCCAAAGCCTTAGGGAGTTCGCTGGAATCCGGGAAGAGGAGGACGTGCTTGACCCTGTCCTGACCAAGGTCCGGTACAGGTACAAGTGGCTCATACTTAACCTCGCGACCGCGTTCGCTGCAGCAGCGGTCGTCGGCTTGTTCCAGGACACGATATCCAGACTGGTGATCCTGGCAGTTTACATGCCAATAATCGCTGGAATGGGAGGAAACGCTGCCACGCAAACTCTTGCGGTGACGGTAAGGGGCCTGGCCCTGAAAGAAATAAACCTTGAAACGGCCAAGCCAGTCGTGCTCAGAGAAATTGCTGCAGGAGCAGTTAACGGTATCATAAACGGGGTTATAGTGGCACTAGTGGCCGTGCTGTTGAACGCGAGCCCGGTGCTCGGGCTGGTGGCGGCTTTGGCCATGGTAACCAACCTGATGATTGCAGGGCTTGCTGGAGCAGTAATACCATTAATAATGAAAAAAATGGGCAAAGACCCTGCATCCTCTGCCACGATCTTCATAACAACCGCTACTGACGTGTGCGGGTTCTTCGCGTTCCTGGGCCTTGCCACTGTTTTTATGCTGTAATAGAATATTAGCCGCCTTCTACGCCCGGGTCAGAGACCCTGCCCATGAACAGTATTCCTCCTGTCTGCTTGTCTCTGATCATGAACACGAACGGATGGTCTGCAATAAACCTTGGAAGAGGGGGTGATATGCTTACTGTTTTGAACACAATCACGGTTACTGCGGTGGCTTCTGTTCCTTCTTCGTCCACTTGCACGAATGCCTTTTGTTTCACAACGCTGATGAACAATCCTTCTGCTTTCGTGATGCCGCTGAAGTCTGCCTTGCCAGGATCAAATGGGGCTTTCATGCCCATAGACTGCAGCGCAGGAATAAGCTGGTACTCTGTCTCTATTTTGAACTTGGGTATCGCGATTTCCTTCAGGCTCGTGTTCTTCATTTCATCAAGCCAAGTTTCTATTTTTTCTTTTGACAGGCTCACGCTTGCATCGGCCTCCTTCGGTAAAACAATTATCATTGAAAGCCTGTCGTCTGAGTACGGAAGGTCTAGAACCTGCACTTCGTCATCCTCATAGTACTTGAAGTTCTGCTCTGGTTCTGGGTACAAGTGCATCATTTCCACTGTCCTAGCTCCGTCAGGAGTGTGGAACAGCTCGCTTTTGGTGTTGTTCGGCAGGAACTGGTACTTCCAAGTGCCCTTGAAGTAAACCGCGTTCGTTAGCACGAGCCTCGTGAGAGGAGGAAGGCTTTCTAGTATTTTTTCTATTTTCCCATGAGTTTTCTCCTTGGTCCACGAGTTTATCGCGTCAAGGTTGAGCGGGCCTGCTTCTGCGTCATAGTACTCTTTCAGAGTGTTCAGAAATTTCTTCTCATAAGGGTAGTCGTTCAGGAGCCACATTCCGTTAGCTTCCTCAACGCTTTCTGGAAGCGAGGACATCATGTTCTTGAAGTACTGTCTCCTGAGAGAATCATTTTCAGGAAGGCCTAACACGCTCAGCATTTCAGTCCTGGTGTTTCCTCTCGCGCCCTCCGCAGCCATGGCAAGGGCCACGCGCGCGGACTGAGGAGAAAAGAAGATATTGCCTTGCTTTTGTTCCGCGAGCTCATTGTACAGTTCGAAGGCAAAAGTGTTGTTAACCCCTTCCTGCACAGGATAAGGAGGATGCTGTTCAGGAGGCAAGTTAAAAGCGCCTGCGAAATAAAGGCCTGCAACCACTAATGTTGTGATAACTACTGCGACAATCAGAATATTTTTCAAGCTCATGAGAAAGTAGAGAATGTGGTGAAATTTAAGGATTGTGTTATTCTTCGGCCAGGAGCGAAAGGGGTCATCCCACGAAAATAGGCCTTTTGCTGACCTTCACTGGCAGTGACAGCTTTTTGAACGGCTTTCCTTTTGTCTGATTTCTTATTGTTTCAGCAAGGTCCTGGGCGCTCATCTGTTTCTGTTCCTTTTCTCCTCTTATTCTTACAGCAAGCTTGCCTGATTCTGTTTCTTTTTCTCCTATGACCACAATGTACGGGATCCATTCTTTTTCTGCCCTGCGGATTTTCTTTCCAAGAGTTTCGTCAGTGTCATCAAGGTCTGCTCTCACGCCCTCAAACTCTTTTAACAGGTTCTCCGCGTACTCAAGCTGCTTGTCTGAAACTGGGATCAAGCGCACCTGGGTCGGAGCAAGCCACAGGGGCAGGGAGGGCTTTTTGCCTGACTGCTGGTCAAAGTGCGCTTTCTCTAGCAAGGCGTACATCACTCTTTCTACTGCACCGCTCGGACTCATGTGAAGTATTATCGGGTGTTCTTTTTCTCCTTTTTCAGTAATGTAGTTGATGTCATACCTTTCTCCGTTCTCCACATCGATCTGGTCAGTGTTCAGCGCGCTTGCTTTTCCAAGCGCGTCAACAAAGTTCCACTCGTACTTCATGACAAAATAGAAGAACCTCTCGTCCCACATTTCCACGAGCGCGGGCTTGCCCCATTCTTTAACAAGGGACTTCACGTACTCCTGGTTTTCTTCCCAGAAAGGTTTTGTTATTCTTATCGCGAACTCGAAGTCGTCGGGCATGCTGAAACCTAGTTCTGACTGCAGTTTCTTCTGGAACTTGAACCTTGTCAGCATCTCTTCCTTCGCTTGTTCTACGTCTGCGCACAGAGCATGACAGTCAGGCATTGTGAAAGCGCGTAGGCGCCTTAGTCCTGTTAGCTCTCCTCTTTGCTCTGCCCTGAATGAGTAGCGGGTCATTTCATAGATTTTGACCGGCAGCATTTTGTAGGTTATCACAGAGTCATGGGCCATTAGGAACTGGCCAAAGCATGCGGCAAACCTGAGAAAGAGCCTTTTGTTCGGAGACTGCACTATATACTGCCTGGCAGGGAACCTGTGCAGGTACTTTTTCAGGGTAGGGTGCTCGAAATCGTACATTATAGGAGATTCTATTTCCATTGCTCCGTAGTCTATTACCTTGTTGGTGACGTACTGTTCAAGAAGTGATTTTACCAGCCTTCCTTTTGGATAGTACCTTAGGTTTCCTGGATCGCTTCCTGGTTCATAGTCTGCTATCTCAAGTTCTCTCATGTACTTAACATGAGGAGGCTCTTGCTTTACTGCCCTCACTTTTTTCATCTCGTACTTTGCAAACTTCTCAAGGTTAGAGTAATTTGAGAAGTCAAACCCTGTGACCTTGTCACCCTGCATGCTCAGGGGATTAAGATTGCCTTGCAAGTCAAGCACGAACCACTGTGACCTGACCTTTTCTTCTGACTTTAGCGCTTCACTGATCTCTTCCTTGCTTTCCTTAGCTGTCACGACCCTGCTCAGTTCTGATAGTGGGTGGCCTTTGACTTTGATGTCGAACGCCTTATAGTACCCGAAAGGGCTTCTGTGAACCTCGTGATTCTCAGCTAGTACTTTTTCCATGAGGTCCAGCACTTTCATTGCTGTTGAGGGTTTTGAAGGATTGTCTGACAAGTGCACGAACGGGTAGAGCACTATCCTTTCAGCTTTTACCTGATTGAACACGTTTTCAATTTCTTTGACAGCGTTTTCAGAAACCTGTTCCTCTTTTCCTTCGTCTGTCTTCTCCACAGACATGAAGCACGCCAGGCACTCTTCATACCTTTCTTTCTTCTTGTCCTCAATGTCCGGAACGCTGTCAATCGCTTTTTTAAGCGGCTCGTATTCTATGAAGTCAGAGTGAAGCAATAGTAACCTCATTAAAACCACTTGCTTTTTATTCAACGCAGCACATTTAAAAATTAATCGTGATCAGGATGGCTGAAGGGTCAAAGCGCTTGAAAGGGCTTATGAAAAGCCAGAGAAGAAAGTTCCTTAAACTGTTTCCGGAAAAAGAGAAGAAAAGGCTGGTCAGAATAGAAGGCAGTGCAGAGGCTGACAAAGTCACGGTCATTGATACTGAAACAAGGGGGAAAAAAGTAATAAAAGAGTATACGATAGGCAAGCCCCTTAAAAGCAGGCCTGCTCTGACTCCTGAAGAGCTTGTGGCAAGGTTCAAGCTGCAAAAAGAACTTTACTCTAAAGGCTATCCTGTAGTGCGGCCGATACGCATCTTCGTGGACAAGAAAAAAGGGAAAGTGTACTGGGAAGAAGAGTTTGTTGGTATGAGAACGTATGAGGACATTGAAAGATGGAATCCGGCGATCCGGAAGGTGAGTGGAAAAAGCTTGCCTGAACTGAAGCAAGAGTACGAGAAAGCGGCCAGAGAACTTGAAAGGTTCTCTGAGAAAGAAAATCTTGCAGCTGTTGTTTCTCCTGCACTGGCTGAATTGATCATGCTAAGGGACAAGAACCTGGACTTTGATCTGAAGAAAAGTAATGCAGTATGGGACCCTGAAAAGAAAAGGTTCGTGTTCACCGACCTTTACCTGTACCGGCCTGAAAAAAGAAAAAACCCCTAAAGTTCTTTTGCTGGCCTGAACTTGTAACCGTACAGTATCAAGCCTCTTGGGCCTTTTTCCCTGATCTTTCTGACGACCATTTCCATTTCCATTCCTATGCTAAGTTCTTCTTCTGTGCAGTCAGTCAACTGGGCGAGAAGCATTTTGCCTGACTCCAGTTTCACGAGCCCTATAATGTAGGGTGAGAACTCCTCAAGCTCATGGATAGGAGAGAACACAGTAGTGTACGAGTACAAGGTGCCTTTGGCTTCTGGGTTTCCGTCTATCATGTACCTTTCATTAAGCATTCTATGGTAATGGGGAACCTTCATCTTACCTCACTCTCCTGAAAATGTTTGCGGCGACCATTGAACCGCTTCCGCCAATATTATGGCATAATGCGACTTCAGCATCAGGAACCTGGTGGACTGCCTGTCCTCTTAACTGCAGAACAGCGTCATACGCCTGGTACACTCCTGTAGCGCCAACTGGGTGACCTCTTGCTTTCAGCCCTCCTGATGTGGAAACAGGAAAGTCAGCGTCCAGTGCTATCTGACCCTCTTGCGCAAGCTTGTAACCCTTTCCTTTCTCTGCCACGCCTATTGATTCAAGGTCAAGCGCGGCCATTATAGAAAACGCGTCGTGCACTTCAAACACATCTATGTCCCTAACAGTCACCCCTGATTTAGCAGAAGCTTTTTTGAATGACCTTGCACCTGCTGTTATTGTTAGAGGATCCGGGCGTCTGGCAAGCTCAATCGTATCCTGGCCTATTGCACTTGCTTCCAGCGTAATCTTTTCCTCTTTTTTCACAAGGCCTTCTTTAGTAAGGATTATTGCAGCACTGCCGTCACACACTGGCGAGCAGTCAAGCAAGCGCAAGGGAGACGAAACATACGGGGATTTCAAGCAGTCTTCTAGCGAAACCTGTTTCTGGAAGAACGCATGAGGAACATTTAATGCGTTCTTGTGGGAGTTAACAGAGAAAAGAAGCAAGTCTTCTTCTTTTGCTTTGTATTCGTGCATGTACCTGCGTGCTATGAGTGCGTTCAGTGAAACAAAAGAAGCGCCATAAAATGCTTCTTTTTCAAAATCAGACGCTCCAGCCAGAATATGCGTGTTCATCTGAGTGGTCCTGTCAGTCATTTTTTCTACTCCTGCGACCATGACTGAATCATACTCTCCTGACTTTATCGCAAGCCATGCGGCATGCAGGGCAGCGCCTCCTGAGGAGCATGCGGACTCCACCCTGAAAGCAGGGAATGAATCGTCAGAAAGATAGCTTCCTACATTGTTTTGGTCAGTGTACTGGGGCAGGGCCATGTTAGACGCTATAAGCAAGTCCACTGATTTTAGCCCAGAGTCCTCAAAAGCCTTGGCTGAAGCTTCTTTGAACAGGTCTCTTGCGCTCTTGTCCCAGCGTTCTCCTGCTCTGATGCAACCTATTCCTGCAACCTCAACCTTCATTCTGTTTCACCTTATTATTTTTCTCCGGTACCTGGCGTAAAACGCGTAGTCCACAAACTTTTCCCTATTCACGTAAAATTCTGTCCGCGGGGCCAGGTCTTTTGCCTTTTCTATGCATTCTTTCACTGTAAGCACGAAAGAGTCTGAGCCTGCGCCTGAACCGAATGATGCCACCAGTATTTTTTCTCCTGGGCTGGAATGGTCCAGGACATTTGTCAGCGCGAGAGGCACTGCACCAGCATAACAGTTCCCGACCCTTGGAGTCAAAAGCCCATGCTTTATCTGGTCTTCTGTGAACCCAAGCTTCTTTGCAGCTTTTCTCACAAAACCCGGGTTGGGCTGGTGGAAAACAGCGTGCGCAAATTCCCTTGGCTCTAGGCCAGAATCCTCGAGAATTGTCCTGGCAGCGGTGAGAACGTGCTTGAAGTATGCTGGTTCTCCTGTGAACCTGCCTGCGTGAGAAGGGTATTTTTCTCCTTGGCGCCTCCAAAAATCAGGAGTGTCTGTAACATACGAGTACGAAAGATCAACTGATGCTAGAGAGTTCTTGTCCTCTTCTGAAAAAATGAACGCTCCTGCTCCAGCACCTGCGGTAAACTCAAGAGGATCAGCAGGCCTGCCTTGGGAAGTGTCCGCGCCTATTGCCATTGCTGCTTTCATCATTCCAGAAGCAACAAAACCTATGCACATCTGCATTGCTTCTGTTCCTGCTTTGCACGCGAACTCTAGATTCGCAGCGCTCATGTCATGAGAAAGGCCAAGCGCTTCTGCAACGATCGTGCCATCAGACTTTACAGCATATGCTTGGGACTCAGATCCAATAAGCACTGCGTGAACATCATCCCTGTCAACACTAGACCTGTTTAACGCGTTTCTGCCCGCTTCTATCGAAAAAGTCACAGTGTCCTCATCAGGCCCTGGAACTGATTTCTGGGGGATTGGTGATTTTCCGCCCCATACTCTCCTTATTTCTTCTCCTTTTATCCGGTACATGGGAACGTAAGCGCCGTATCCTGAGATTCCCACGCGTGTTTTTGTTTTCATGGACTTCATAGCATCCCCTTCATAATCTCTATTCCTTTATCAAAGTGTCTTCCCAGCCCGCGTCCTGCCTTTTCTAGTTCTGCGCGTATCCTATCAGCAGGTACTGGAAATCCGGGCACGCTGGCCATCACGCCAAGCATTACTATGTTAAAGTTTCTTGGGTAGTCTTCGTCAAAAGCGCGGACAAAGTAAACCTTGTCAGAAAATCTTTTGATTTTTTCTTCAACGTCCTGAGGGTATTCTGTTTCTCCAAGAGAACATGACACAGGAATGACTTTTTTCTTTTCAACTAAGAAGTACGCGTTTTCCTTTGCCAGGTGCGCGTTACGCAGGACTTCAAGGGGCTCCAGGCCCACTACCATGTCTGCGTCACCGGGGTTAATGATTGGGGAGTATGCCCTTCCTATCTTTAGGTGAACCGTGACAGACCCTTCTCTTTTAGCATGGCCCTTGTTCGCGATTAGCTTTACCTCACCTTCAGATGCTTTGGCAAGTATCTTGCTCATGAAAACCACTCCTTGCCCGCCTACTCCTGCAATAACAATCTCATACGCCATATTTTTCACCTATCGCGTTCACGGGACACGTCTGCTTGCACAATCCACATGAAACACACTTTGTCTGGTCTATCCTAACTTTCCCGTTCTCGTAAACGAGTGCAGGACAGCCTGTTTCTCTTATGCATGTTCTGCAACCCACGCATTTATCTGCATCAACTAACGTCTTCGCAACCTTTTGCGGTTTGCTCTTTAACACGCATGCCCTGCGCATTATCACAATAGAAAGCCCTGGCTCCTTAATTGCTTTTTCCACAAGCGGGAGCGCTGTCGTAACATCGTATGGGTCAACCTGGTGTACTCTCGCGTGCCCCCTGCTCTTCAAAAGATCGTATATATCCACGCGGGGAAGCGGTTCTCCTCTAACTGTTTCTCCTGTTCCAGGGTTAGGTTGCTGGCCTGTCATTGCAGTGCACGAATTATCCAAGATAAACACAGTTATGTCAGCAAAACCAGCTGCTGCGTTCATTACTGAAGCAAGGCCTGAGTGGAAAAAAGTAGAATCTCCCATTACTGCCACCACCTTCTGATCTGGAGACACTTTTGAGATTCCTTCTGCTATTCCAACACCTGACCCCATGTTCATACAAACATCAAGTAGGTTCATTGGGGGCGCTGCAGCACGATTATAACAGCCCCTGTCCCCAACTATCACAGCATCCTCGTACTTGGCCAGAGCCTTTCTTATCAGATAGTATGACGATCGATGAGGACAGCCAGCGCACAGCGTTCCCGCCCTTGGAATCAGTTCTATCTTTTTTTTCGGTTCAGGAATCTCTTTTTCAAAGATTTTTGAAAGCGCCAGCCCAATCTTGTAAGTGCTTAAAGCACCTTCTCTTGGGATGTGTTTTGTAAGGGTGCCGAAGACTGGCGTGCTACTGCCTATTTTTGAAGCCAGCACGAGTATCTCCTTTTCTACTATAGGATCCCTTTCTTCCACGACAAGAATCCTGTCAGAACTTTCAAGAGCCTGCTCTATCAACTGCTCAGGAAGAGGATGAACCCGGGATATTTTAAGCACCCGCGCACTAAACCCATACTTTTCCATAGCTTCCTTAACAGGATTATAAGCAAAACCAACCGCGATAACAGTTGTTTTTCCTTCCCCTTCAAACCCTTCGAAAGGGCTTACAATACTACGCGCGATATTCCTCATTTTATGATTCAGCGCAGGAACTTTCTCTTTAACAGTAAAAGGCAAGCACACGAACTGGTGGCCGTTTCGGTCAAAACGGAACGTGTTCCCATCATCCTTTTCATCAAAAAGTTCCACCTGTTCCATCGCGTGAGTAACCTTAGAAGTAACACCCAAGATCACAGGGACCTTCTGTTCTTCAGAAAACCTTAAAAGATAGCGGACGAGCCGGCTTGCTTCGTCAGGCCCAGCTGCTTCAAAATAAGGAATGTTCGCAAGGTGCGCGTAGTGGCGCGGGTCCATTGAGTTCTGGGAAGAGGAAGGAATAGGGTCAGAGCCCACAAGTATGAGAAGACCGCCTACAATGCCTGTTATATTAGCCACATTCAAAGGATCAGACGCGACGTTCAGCCCAATGTGCTTCATTATACACATTGAACGTGCTCCAGAAGCGCTTGCCCCTATAGCAACTTCCAAAGCAACCTTTTCATTCGTTGACCACTCCAGGAAAACATCATCTTCTGCGGTGTTCTTAGAAATGACCTTCATTATCTCAGAGATCGGCGCTCCAGGATATCCTGTGACTACCTTGACTCCGGACGAGACCGCTGCACGTGCTATTGCCTCGCTTCCGGTCATGATCTTTTTCATTATCTGAAGGTAAATAGAACTGCAATATAAAACTGCTCACGACAAAAGGCAACAAAAAGCATGTTATCGTCATAATCCAAACAAGAAAAAGCAGTAGTAACTTTTAAATATCCTATGAAGTGAACAAATAACAGCACCGAATGTTCCTGTAAAGGAGAACGGTTAAGGAGGTAACTAAAATGAGTTTCATGAAAATGCTACAGGCAACTTTCCGTAAAGAGTATTCTGGAAAAGACCCTGAACTGAAAAAAGAATACAAGAACAAGCTTATAGAATGGAGGAGAACTTCTTCTATAGTAAGGGTTGATAAACCCTCAAACCTGGCCAGTGCCAGAGCAGTTGGGTACAAGGCCAAAAAAGGAGTAATAGTCCTGAGAGTAAGGGTAAAAAGGAGCTCAGGAAAGCATGAACGTCCAAATGCCCGCAGACGCCCGAAAAGGATGGGTACTGTCAAAAAGAAACGCAGGAAAAACCTTCAGTGGATCGCGGAAGAGAGGGCTGGAAGAAGGTACAAGAGCCTTGAAGTCCTGAACTCTTACTGGGTTGGAGAAGACGGGCAGTACAAGTACTATGAAGTGATAATGGTAGACCCATCAAGGCCTGAAATACAAAAGGACAAAGACCTGAACAAGGTGGCAAAGGACAAAGGAAGAGTGTTCAGAGCAAAAACCAGCGCGGCCAGGAAAGCCAAGAGGAAACAATGATGAAGCTCGCTTCAAGAGTGTGGGTAGAATGCTTCCAGTACCCCACAGAAGACCCTGAAAAAGTGAGCAAAGCAATAGAAACAGTTTCAGGAGAACCCGCTACCAGTAAAAAAGAGTATGAAAGCGTGCACGGCCCGAAATTCTGGCTGCTGTCCTTTGAAACAGGAAAACAAGCAGGCATAAGAAAAGTGCTGGAAAACATCCTGTTGGGGCTGTCTGAAGAGGAAATAGCCCAGATTAAAGAAACGCTTGAAGAGCGGATAAGTTCTGATGGGGTTCTGCACATTAGGCTTGATAAACAACTGGCCAGCCAGGGGAAAATTTGTCTTGGGAAAGGAGGAGATGTTGTCAAGGTCAGGATAAAGCTTGCAGCATACCCTGCAAGCCGCGAGAACCTGCTTAAGGCCGCGGAGGGCTTGTTATCATGAATTACTATGATCTTGTAGAAGACAAGAACATGGCAAAACACGCGTCATTGCTCGGGTACGATCGTATAATAAGCATTAATGAAGTGAACGCAATAGTAAACCCTGAATACACAGAAGCCATAAAGAATCCGGGATCACTGCTAATAGACCCTCTTAATGAACGCAAGACACTTGTGGATCCGGCGCTCGCCAAAAAGATGGCTGAAAAAAATGGCGTGGTGATGATATCCTTAAAAGGAATCGCGTCCAGGGAGGGTATGAAAAGAGCTGGCTGGATTCACAGCATAATACTTACCCTTAGGATATGCAAGAAGTACAATGTAGAAGTGGTTATAGGAAGCTTTGCCTCAGGCCCAGAAGGCCTAAAAACCCCCAGAATGCTTGAAGCAGTGGGCCAGAGCCTTGGCCTGACAAAGCCTCAGGCAAGATGGGCCTGCACTAACGCGTGGAAAAAGGTGTTCAGAGAATGAAGCCCTTCCCAACATACCTGAAAGAAAAAGAAAGATACGTCGTATTTACCGTAGAATCTGCAGGAAAACCAGACAGAAAAACGGTCATAAACAGCATCTGCAGCGCCGTGCTAGACTATGCTGGAGAAGCAACCGCAGCAAGAGCAGGATTCAGGGTAGTGGAATATGATGAAAATTTACAGAAAGGTATTTTAAGGGCTGGTACAGAAAATCTTGAAGAAGTAATCGCAGGCTTGGCCATGCTGGAAAGAATCGGACAAGAACCCGCTTCTATAATAACCCAGCATGTTTCAGGCACGCTTAAGAAAGCCCGGGCGGAAGATATTAAAACACTCGGGTTGTTCACAAGAACAAATGATTAAGAACAGGAGGGATTATGTTGTATCCTGGTGTTTCAACACAAGCATATGACCGTGCGATCACGGTATTCAGTCCTGATGGAAGGCTGTTCCAAGTAGAATACGCAAGAGAAGCGGTAAAAAGAGGCACTACAGCAGTCGGAATGGTGTACAAAGAAGGAGTTCTGCTCGCAGTGGACAAAAACGTTCAGTCAAGATTACTCAAAGCAGAATCAATAGAAAAGATATTCATAATAGACGACCACATAGCAACCGCAATATCCGGGCTGGTAGCTGACGCAAGAAGGCTTGTTGACTACTCAAGAAGGATAGTTCAAGAAGAAAAGTACGCATACAATGAGGACATGGATGTAGAAACTCTAACAAAAGAGGTATGCGACCTCAAGCAAGCATACACTCAGTACGGAGGCGCAAGACCCTTCGGAGCTGCGCTCCTCATAGTCGGAGTAGATGACAAAGGAGCCCACTTATTTGAAACAGATCCGTCTGGAGCATTCTGGGAAAGTAACGCATCTGCGATGGGAGAAGGAAAACAGAAAGCAGTAACCCTTTTCGAGAAAGAGTACAATGAACACATGACAAGAGAAGAAGCAATAGACCTGGCATTAAAAGCCCTAAAACAGGTAGGGGACAGAAAAATCTCAGAAGACACTGTTGACATGCTCATAATCCCTGAAAAAACACGCAAAGCAGAAATGATAAGCAAAAAAGAGCTTGAAGAGCACATAAAAAAGATCTCAAAAAAGAAGTGAGTTAAATGATCCCTGTTGACAAGGCTGTAGTTGCAAGAATAGAAAAAGCAGGAAACCAGTTTGAGATACTCGCTGACCCTGAAAAAATGGCTGAAATCAGGGCTGGAAAAAAACTGGATTTGGATGAAGTTCTTGCAGTCGACAGGATATACCATGATATAGGTCAAGCAACAGCAGCAAGCGATGACGACCTGAAAAAAGCGTTCGGCACAACAGACTTCTACCAAGTGGCAGAGCACATAATAAAACACGGAGAAATAAGACTAACAACAGAACAAAAAAGAAAAATGCAAGAAGAGAAAAGAAGAAAAATCGTGGACTACATAGCGCGCAACGCAGTAGATCCGCGAACTCACACCCCTCATCCTCCAAAAAGGATAGAACTGGCAATGGAAGAAGCCAAGGTGCACATAGACCCCTTGCGAAGGTTTTCTGATCAGGTGCAAGAGGCCATTGAAAAAATAAGATCAATCTTGCCCCTAAAAATAGAAACAATAACAGTTATAGCAAGAATCCCTGGCCAGCATGCTGCAAGAGCATACGGCGTGCTGAAAAGATACAAGATAACTAAGGAGAACTGGCAGTCAGACGGAAGTCTCAGCGTTACGATAGAAATACCTGGAGGAATGCAAACAGAACTGTACGATGTTCTGAATAAAGCCACTCACGGAGAGGTTGAAACAAAGATTCTTGAAAGAAGGTGATAACACGTGAAAAAGATAGTAATTCCCGGAGAGGAAATAAAATCAAGAGTAAGAGAGCACACTTACGAGGATAAAGGAAAAACGTATTCAGCAGTTTATGGTGTTCTAATAGAAAATGAAGGAAAAGGAAAAATAGTGCCCCTGAAAGGCCACTATCTTCCAAGGAAAGGGGACACCATAATTGGAATAGTTGAAGATGTAAAATACGGCGGGTGCATGGTGGACATAAACACCGCAGAATCAGCTTACCTGCACACTGAAAGACCATACAAAGAGGCAGACGTTCTTGTTGCAGAAGTAATGGACATAAACGAACTGAAAGAAGCAAAACTATCAAGAGACAGAAAACTCCCTAAAGGAACACTACTGGAAGTTGATTCTGTAAAGGTTCCGCGGATAATAGGGAAAAACAACAGCATGATAAACATGATACAAGAACTTACAGGATCAGAAGTGATTGTAGGAAGAAACGGCAGAATATGGATTCACGGTGGCGACATAACAAAAGTCATGGACGCAATAAACACGATAATAGAAAAAACTCATGTTAGCGGACTAACTGAAAAGATAAAAAAACAGCTAGAAGGTGAAAGTGAATGAAAAATCCTGATATCAAGCTCTTGGACAACAAGGGCAAAAGACTTGATGGAAGAGGCCTGAAAGAACTTAGGCCAATAACAATAAAAGCAGGAGTTCTGGACAGAGCAGACGGATCTTGTTACCTGGAATGGGGTGGAAACAAGATCATTGCAGGGGTGTACGGGCCCAGAGAAGTGATCCCAAAACATCTTGCAGATCCCCTAAAGGCAAGACTTGTCTACAGGTACAACCTCGCTCCGTTCTCTGTGGATGAAAGGGCAAGACCCGGACCAAGCAGAAGATCAATAGAGATAAGTAAAGTCAGCAGAGAAGCTCTAGAAAAAACAGTAATGCTGGAAGAATTCCCGAAAACCCAGATAGACGTGTACGTAGAAGTATTAGAAGCAGAAGCAGGAACAAGATGCGCAGCCCTAACTGCCGCAAGCGTAGCACTAGCGGATGCAGGAATCCCAATGAAAGATCTTGTGACCGCGTGCGCTGCAGGAAAGATCGGAGGAAAAATAGCCCTGGACCTTGCAAAAGAGGAGGACAACTACGGAGAAGCAGATTTCCCAATAGCAATCCTCCCAAGAACCAGAGAAGTAGTTCTCATGCAAATGGACGGAAACTTCACAAGAGAAGAACTTGACGAAGCGCTTGAAACCGCAATAAGCGGGGCAATGCAGGTATACGAGCTCCAGAAAAAAGCGCTGAAAGAGAAGTATTCAGTAGAAGGTGAGTAAGATGGATCATGAAGATATAATATGGGAAGTCAAAAAAGAAGGAATACGCAACGCTGTGCTCGCAGGAAAAAGAATGGATGGGAGAGCACAGTACGAGTACAGGCCAGTAGAAGTCAAAACAGACTACATCAAAAGGGCAGAAGGTAGTGCCCTCGTAAAGCTTGGTAAAACCCAAGTGCTTGTAGGAGTAAAAATGGATATTGGAACACCTTACCCTGACACACCCAACCACGGAAACTTAATAACAAACGCTGAAATGGGGCCAATAGCAGCACCCGTGTTCACACCAGGACCTCCTGATGAAAATGCCATAGAACTAGCAAGAGTAGTAGACAGGGGGATAAGAGAATCAGGAATGATAGACACAGAGAAACTCTGCATAACAGAAGGAGAACTCGTGTGGAATGTTCTCGTTGATGTGCACGTGCTTGACTACGACGGCAACTTGTTCGATGCAGCAAGCCTTGGAGCAACAGCAGCACTGCACACTGCAAAGATCCCGAAATTAGAGGGAGAGAGAGTCATATACTCTGAAAGAAAAGACCCTCTGCCAGTAAAATGGGCACCGATAGCAGCAACATTCGTAAGAATAGACCGAACAGACGTCCTTGACCCAAGCCTTGGAGAAGAAAAATCAATGGACGGAAGACTAACCCTAATAACAAGAGATGATGGGGCGCTTTGTGCAGCTCAAAAAGGAGGACCCTGCGCATATAAAAAGGAAGAGATAGAAAAATTATTCGATATTGCGGTTGAGAAAACAAACGAACTGCGCAAGAAGGTGATCAAAAAATGACCACAAAAAAACTAGGGCCAATGGCAAGGTACGGCTCAAGATACGGATACAGACTAAAGAAAAAAGCCAAAAATGTTGAAGTAGTGCAAAAAGCAAAACACGAATGTCCTAAATGCGGTAAAAAGAGCATGAAAAGAAGAAGCAATGGAGTATGGGCCTGCACTAAATGTGGGGCAGTAATGGCAGGAGGAGCGTACTCTCCGCATACAGGAGCATGGAAAGGAATACTTTCAATACTAGGTGGTAAACGTGTGGAAATGCATGAAATGCGGGAAAGAAGTTAAGGATATCAGTGTTGTAAAATGCCCGTACTGCGGGTACCGGATCCTTGAAAAAGAAAAGCCACCGATAGTTAAAAAGCTGAAAACAGACTGAAGATGATACTGTTCACAACCAGCAGAAAGCCAGTCCAATCCAGCAGAAGTCTGGCCAGGCTCATGGCAAGATTAATCCCATACTCCGAATACATAACAAGAGGAAAAATGGGAATAGAGAAACTTGCAGAAGTTGCCAGAACAAAAGGATACGAAACAGTGTGCATAATCTCAGAATCTCACGGAAACCCTTCAGCCTTCATGTTCCTGAAGACTTTTCCCGAAACCAGATGGGAACAAAAGATAGAATTTAGGGTAAAAGAACTCAAAAAAATCAAAAAACCGAGCAAGAGCATACTCGTTCAAGGAACGGACAGTGAAAAATTTAAGACCCTCTTCAACATACAGGAAGAAGAAGAGGGTGGAACAGTAGTAATAACAGATAAAGAAAAATGGATATTTAAAACAGATGAAGGAGAAATAATCACAATATATATTGGGGGTGCAAAAAAGTGAATCAAAACGAAATACCAAAAGAAACCCAAGAGGACCTGCTTAACCTGCAAAACCTTCAAAGACAGATGCAGATGCTGGTTACTCAAGAACAACAGCTTGAGGTAGAAAAAAGCCTTCTCACGCAAGCTCTAGAAGAACTGAAAAAAGCAGAAGGAAAGACATACAAAAACATAGGGGGCATAATAATAGAACAGGATAAAGAGAGTCTGATAAAAGAGCTTGAGGAAAAACAGGAAAAAGTAAAACAGCATCTTGAAACTCTCAAGAAACAAGAAGAGAGAATAAAGAAAAAAGCAAACGAAGTCCAGGAAAGGATAGAAAAAGCCCTCAATAAAGACAAAAAGTGAGTGGCTGATGCCAAAGGCCTTAATAGTCACCCACGCGATCCCAGACGCTGATGCAGTAGCATCAGCAATGGGGGTCAAAAAAATCGTGGGAAACGCAGACATCCTAATTCCAGGAGGTCTGAATGCAACTGCAAGACAACTTCTTGGGAAACAACAGGTTCTTGTAGAATGGCCTGAAAAGGAGTATTCACTCATAATATGTGTAGACTTTTCCTCAGAAAAGATGTGCCCAGGCATACTAGAACGAAAAGAAAAAAAGATAGTGATAGACCACCACACTCCAAAAAGAGAGTTCCTAAAGCACGTTGACGGTTACCTGATAGACAAAAACGCAGGTTCAACAACAGAGCTCGTTTACATGATAATGAAAGACCATGGCATAAAACCAGAGAAACAGCTAAGAAAAATCATGGCTGCAGGCATATACTATGATACGGTGAGCCTGAGAGTGGCCAGAAAAACATCTCTGCTTGCCATGGCAGACTTGTTAGAAACAAACGAAGTTAATATTGCAGAAATGATAGGCAGTATAGGAATAGAACCTGAAGAAAGCGAAAAAATTGCGAGACTAAAAGCATGCCAAAGAGCAAGACTCCTCAGAGAAAACGGCGTGATCATAGCCAGCGCAACTGTCTCCGCATTTGAAGGCCCTGCTGCAAGCTCCTTAATGCAAGCTGGTGCAGACATTTCCTTTGTAGGCAGCAAAAAAAATGGAAGGATAGGCGCAAGAGCGCGGCCCTGGCTGACCGCAAAAGGATTTAGCTTGTCAGAGCACGTGTTCTCAAAAGTTGCCAGGGATAAACCTTGGATTTCATACGGTGGACACAAGGGAGCAGCAGGAATGCAAGGAATAAAACAAGAGGAATTCAAACAGGTTCTTGAAGAATGCGTGGAAAAAGCCAGAAAATGGGCGAAAGGATTATAAAAAGAAATGCCCTTAATCTATTGGGCATTAGGAGGTAGAACGATATGAACCGACTGACAGAACTGTACGGCAAGCGCATATACACTGAAGACAGTGAATATCTAGGCGTTGCAAAAGACGTTATAATCGAGCCCCAAGAGGGCAGAATAAAATTCCTGGTTAAAGCAGACATCTCATCCATACTCGGAAGGGACGAAGCAGAAGCAAAAGCATTCATTAAAAAAAATGCAATACCATTTGACAGGGTAGTTGCCACAGGCGACATAATAATAGTAAAATCAAGGGGTTGATTTTGAATGGCCACTGTACTAGGATCAAGGATAAATGGAAGAAAAGTAGTAACAACCAACGGAACAGAACTGGGAACGCTAGTTGACGCGTATTTTGAGGACGGCGGAAAGATAGCAAGCGTGCTCGTAAAACCAATGAGGGTAACTCCTGAAATGAATCTTACAAAGGATAAACTGCTTGAAATACCATACAGGGACGTTAGAGCATTTGGAAAATATGTACTAGTTGATTTCCCAGGATAAAAACCCAAAACCACCTAGCTGATTATTACAGTTTCTTATAACAAGGGGGTTTATCGGAGGGGGGCAGGACGCCAAGGTAAATCCCTATTGGCCGGGTGAGCCTCATCCCCCCCACCTCTTCATTGATTCAGATATTTCCTAAGAGGTGTCATGCTTCACCTCCATTTTCTGAAAGGATGTTCAAGTATAAAAAACTGCCACTTAGAAAAACAAACCAGCAACCCCCCATCCCCTTAATTTATCTTAAATACAGTTAACTTAAAACAGATAAACGGCTTTTGAGGTATATTATACCGTCATAATCCAAACACAAAGCTTAAATATAATAAATCACACCAATATATTGCCAAATTCTCCAAGGAGAGGAGATTAAAGAAGTTCTATTCCTAAAACCTTGGGTGGGCCTCCTCTCCGCCACATCTGATACAATCAGTCTAATCCATCACAAGCGGATTCGTTAATTATTTAAATGAGTTACGTTAATAACAGAAGTATGGATGAAGTTGTGCAGAAGATAGCTGGAGAGATAACCTTATCAGACAATCCCGGCGCCAGCCTGAAAAAGTGGAGGGAGATGTTCGGGGTTACACAAACTGAACTCGCAGAACACATGGGAGTAACTCCAAGCACGATTTCTGACTATGAATCAAACAGAAGAAAAAGCCCTGGAATAAAACTAATCCGCAGGTTTATAGAAGCCTTATGCAAGATAGATGAAAAAAGAGGAGGCTGGACCCTAAAGAATTTTACTCCAAACGAAAAAAAGAAAGACATCTACACTATACACGAGCTCAAAAAACCATTGTCTGGTTTTGAGTTTATTGAAATGATAAACGGAAAAGCATTAACCAACAAAAGGAAGCTTAAAACAAACCGGATTTATGCAGTTACGTTTGTTGATTCTTTGCGCGCAATACTTGAACTTCCTGCAGACGAATTTGTGAAAATATATGGATCAACCACAGAAAGAGCCCTCATATTCACTAATGTAAGCATGGGCAGGAGCCCCATGGTTGCAATAAGAGTAACAAAACTAAAACCAAGCTTAGTAGTACTTCACAATATCACAGAAGTCGACCCTCTTGCAATAAAAATATCTGAGATAGAAGGAGTGCCAATCGCAACAAGCTTACTGCCCTTGAGTGAAATAAAGTCAAAGGTCATTAAGACCTAATAAAACAGGTTTTTGCCTTCTATCTTCTGATAGTTCAGGTCTATCCTCTCTATAAATTCTGCGTTAACAGGCAAGTTCATTTTCAACCTGCTGGGCAACCCTGCTTCAGACATCACGAGAACCTTATTGGGCCGCAGATAGAACTGAGCAGATTTTATTTCAGAAATGTCAGATTCAAGGAACTTTCTTCTGGCGAACACCACAAGATGAACTGGCTTCATTCTGGCCAACAGTTTTATGCTAAGCTCTTTCAGCATCTGGTTCGACAGAAATTCATACGAGTACAGTTCCTTCCTGAATTTAGAGTCGAGATTGTACATGCAGTCAACTTCACCCCTAAAAAACAGGAAATCAGGAGACAACACAGATGCAGAGTTAGCCTGCGGAACATAAACTACTGGATTGTACCACCCTGAAAAAAGTTTGTCAAACCTGTTCTTGAAAATGAAGTTAGGCCTAGAAATTGTTGGTTTGAATTCAAGTTTTTGTATCTTGTTATACTCTGGATCAACACTTATCGTAAGGCCCTTTGGTTTTGTGGAGTCTATTAACCGTAACACAGTTTTAAGCTGGAATTCAAATTCAGCAGGATTGAATTCAGAACCATGCACTCTCTTTAATTTGTGCAGGTTTTTTACGCCCAACTTGGAATGGCTTTTTTCCTGCATTTCAATGAATTCTAAGAGTGTACCCATGATACTGAAAAAGAGCACTGTGTATTTAAAAGTTACGTCAAAAAAGAGGCAAGGGGCTTGAGCTCAGGCAGATTTGAGTTTTGCCCAGCATTTTTTAGCACCCGTGTACGAGAGACACACAAAGTCAGACCGAAAGGTTTAAATAGTGTTATGAATATATATTCATTACAATTGGAGGTGGTATAATATGCCAAGAGGAGATAGAACAGGACCAAATGGAGCAGGCCCCAGAACAGGAAGAGGACTTGGATACTGCGCTGGATATGACAGCCCAGGATACACAAGAGGAACACCCAGAGGAGGCGCAGGATACGGAAGAGGGTTTGGAAGAGGCTGGAGATGGTTTAACTACGCTGGCCCACAACAACCTCTTCCTGCAACAGAAGAGAAAAGCGCGCTTGAATCTGAACTCAGCGCACTAAAAACAAGAATGGCTGAAATAGAGAAAAAATTGAAAGAACTCAAAAAGTGACATCCTTATGCCAAGACCTAGGCGTAGGCGGTGGGTGTGGAATACTCCAAGCGTGACATACTACAAGCCTGCTGGAATTCCGAAAGCAAGCCTTGAAGAAGTAGTGCTTACTGTTGATGAACTTGAAGCGATCAGACTGTGCGACCTGGAGAACCTTAGCCAGCAGGAATCAGCGGAAAAAATGAACATATCACAGCCCACGTTCAACCGGATCCTAAACTCGGCAAAAAACAAGATCGCTGACGCGATCGTAAACGGCAAAGCCATAAGAATAGAAGGAGGTGTCTATGAAATGGCGTTTGGAAAAGGGCGTGGAAGAGGACCGTACGCAGCAGGCCCTGGAGGAGTATGCAAGTGCCCCAACTGTGGATACGAACAACCACATGCCCCAGGCCAACCTTGCACACAACTGATCTGCCCAAAATGCAAAACAAGGATGATTAGAGCATGAACAGGAAAAAAGAAGCATTATTAAAAGCTGTGAAAAGCATCTGGAACTCTCTGCCAATACTGATAGGCATGGTGCTTTTGATAAGCCTTGCCAAAACATGTATTCCAACCAAAACAATTACATCACTGTTTACAGACAACCAAATCATAGGACCTGTTACCGGAAGTATTCTTGGAAGCATTTTTGCAGGAAACCCTATAACAAGCTACATAGTAGGAGGGGAACTTCTAAAACAAGGGGTGGGCCTCATCACAGTAACAGCTTTCCTTCTTGCGTGGGTGACAGTAGGAATCGTGCAACTGCCTGCAGAAGCCATACTACTGGGAAAAAAGTTCGCTTTCACGCGAAATGCAGTAGCGTTCCTGCTGTCAATAGCAGGAGCGCTGCTTACAGCAGGGCTGGTGAGTGTGATATGACAAGCGAAAAAAGCCGGGCAGGATGGTACTTTCTTATTACAGTAGTTTTACTGTACTTGCTGGTGTTCACATTCTCTCCAGAAACTGGCTCGAACGCGGTTTTGTTCACTGGCAGTATATTCGTACAGCTGATTCCAATGATCCTGCTGATAATAGGCCTGACTGCCCTGATGAACTACTACGTGAAACCAAAAACTCTCGTAAACCACATGGGCAAAGGCTCTGGTATAAAAGGGTGGATTATAGCAACAGCATCAGGAATTATTTCAACAGGACCCATTTACATGTGGTATCCTCTGCTTAGCGAACTAAAAAACCATGGTGTCAGGAACGCGTTAATCGCAAGCTTCCTGTACAACAGAGCAGTAAAAATCCCTTTACTACCCCTGCTTGTGTTCTACTTCGGCGTGAAGTATGCCATGGTACTGACTATAGTAACCGTCTCATTGTCAATTATCGCAGGCTGGCTAACCGAAAAAATAATAGAGGTGATAAAATGAAAATTGCAGTAGCGTCAGAAGGCCCTGACGAAAATGCAGACGTGTGCCCAACAGCAGGACGCGCGCCATGGTACCTCATATTCGAGGACAAAAAACTCGTGAAAAGCATGCGGAACCCGTTTGCAAGAGGGAGTGGCGGCGCTGGCTTTGGAGTGGCGCAGATGCTTGCAAATGAGGGGGTAACAAAAGTAATAAGCGGAAAATTCGGACAGAACATGATACAAGCGATGCAGGAAAAGGGAATGGAGTACACTGAAATCAAAGGAAGTACTGTAAAGCAAGCAATTGAGGAGGTAACCAAATGAAAATCGCAATACCCATAAACGGGAAAAAATCAGAAGAACTGGCAGAACATTTCGGCAGGTGCCCTGCATACGCAGTACTAAACGAAAAGGGAGAACTAACAGGAACCATAGATAATACAAGCGAACACGCTGGAGGAACTGGGCTTCCTCCAGAACTGCTGAAAAAACAGGGTATAACAATACTCATATGCAAAGGCATAGGGCCCAAAGCCATAAACGCATGCAAGGAAGATGGGATAACAGTTTACACAACAACCGCACAAACAATAAATCAAGCATTCAAAGAATGGGAAAACAACGAATTAAAATCAGCAACGCCGTGCAAATGAAAAAGCAACAAGATCACACAATACTAAAAGAACCCTCAACCAGCATAGAATACCTTTCGTACAATTTTTTCACCTGCCTTTCCCCAACACGCACCTTGCCAAAACACCTGTGGGGCACAAGGGCTCCTGAAAAAGTTTTAGGAATGTGCAAGAGCTCGTGAATCAAGGTCTTGTCTTTCTCAGGCTCAGGTAGTTTATCATACCTTTCTGAAATCACTTCTATCACATAGTGGGGGTCAAGAACAAGCGCAAGCTGCCAAACCTTGGGAAGCTCCCATATCCTCGCAATAGCATTAGTACGTGTCTTGTAACTCCGGATAGCAGTCACCTTAGTGGCATCAATGTGCCCGAACTCTTCTTCAAGAACTTTGACTATCAAATGAATCTTGTCCTGAACATCTGGAGCAAGTTCTATTTTCATATTCCCAACTCCGCAAGCCTGACCAAACGGTCTAGTGAAAGCTTGTCAACAACCCCTATTATTTTCCTGTTGTGGACAACCGGAATAATCGTGACATTGTACTTGTTCATTCTTTTCAGGATCGTGTCAAGACTGCTTGCCGGAGAAGCAGGAGGAACATAAACTGAGACCTTCCGCGCGGGAGTATTTGGCCATTCAGTTTTAGGCACTTCTGAAACGTGCGCCAGCCCTGTCACCCTCACACCCCTGCCTTTAGCATGAACCAGCGCAGAAGTTGCGTTATACCTCATCATCTTTCTGACAAGTTCCAAAACAGGCTCTTCTGAATCAACAACAAGAAACATGTTAGTAACAAAATCTCCTGCCTTGTACCGCCTAAGAAGCTTGAGTACTGAAAGTGACTGGTACTCGGCAGAAGCCCCAAGCATTACAAAAATGCCTATAATTATCAGCCAGATGTTTCCAGCAATAAAGCCCACAATTACCATCAGCATTGAAAGGAATATGCTTATGTTTCTTGCAATCCTTGTAGCCCGCAAAACCCCTACCTTCATAGCAAGAACCGCGCGAAGCACCCTCCCCCCATCAAGGGGAAAAGCAGGTATGACCAAATTAAAGAAGCCTAGTATAAAGTTTGCCCAAAAGGCGTAGAACACAGTGAACTCGATCAGGCTAAGATCAGGCACACTGCCTGAAAAAAAGGAATCAAGCCACTGCATCAGAGGCATCCCGGACGCAGCCGCTATAACGTAAAACAACGCCATCATCACAAAATTAAAAGCAGGGCCTGCAACAGCCATCACGAACTCGTCCTTGGGGTTTATGTCCGTGATGTCCATCACAGCCATCCCGCCTATTGGAAGCAGGATTATCTTTTTTACGCTGATCCCTCTTCTTACCGCAACAAGAGAGTGAGAAAACTCGTGAAGAGTAACAAAAAGGAACACGAACAAAAGCAAGAGCATAAAAGACCAGTCAAGAAGAAGAATCATCAGCAAGAATAACACGAACGACCAGTGCAGTTCAAGGTCTATTCCAAACAGCGAAAACAATTTATAGTTTCTCAACCCTCATTCCTCCATGACCGACGTTATGGGCACGTGCGATATATGTGGTAAACCCAGCAGAACTTTATATACCTGCTGGAAATGTGGCAGGAAAGTGTGCCCAGAGCATCATGATCCTGAAACAGGACTGTGCATAGTATGTGCATCACAGCTTAAAAAAGGGGGGCCTGCACCTTGGACAAAGAAATAAGGAGCATAAGCTTGCTTTCAGGGTGCTCTCCAGAACGGATAAGATCACTCCTAGAAAAAGGAGTGTTGCAAAGGGTGGGCATGGATCCTGTTTATTACAGATTCAGACACAGACACAGAAAAATAGAAAAAGGCACAGTTATT
>Ga0190313_1000293_pt1 | contig 30926 bp, 32 predicted proteins | sample 4870071011_MG_FD_169989 | JGI IMG/M metagenome (GOLD analysis project Ga0190313, IMG submission 169989) | Hydrothermal vent sediment bacterial communities from Southern Trench, Guaymas Basin, Mexico - 4870-07-10-11_MG | ecosystem: Environmental > Aquatic > Marine > Hydrothermal vents > Sediment ... | reverse complement strand
AGGATTGAAGAGGAATACAACGCGAAGTTGGAGGAGATAAGGAAGGAATTTGAGGCGAAGGTTGAGGAGGAAGTAGCGAAACGATTGGAAGAGGAAATAGCCAAAAAAGAAGCGGAAATAAGAGAAACGATGCAAAAAGAGATGGAAGAGGAACTTAAAAGGCGTCTTGAAGATGAAAAGGAGAAGATGCAAAGCAAGATGCAGGTGGAACTTCTTCAAAAAGAAAATGAAATCCGCAAGGAACTTGAAAAGGAATACGCAGATAAGTTGAGAGAGATGGAGGAAAAAATAAGGCAGGAGTTGCAGGAAAAGTTTGAAGCAGAAAAAAGTGCGAAAATAGCCGAAGAGCTGCGGTTAAAGGAGGAGGAACTGAGGAGGAAGTTGGAGGAGGAGATGAAGGAAGAGTTACGCAGGCGTGAGGAGATGCTTCGTACGCAGTACCAGGTTCAGTTGGGTGAGGAGAAGAAGAGGATTGAAGAGGAATACAACGCGAAGTTGGAGGAGATAAGGAAGGAATTTGAGGCGAAGGTTGAGGAGGAAGTAGCGAAACGATTGGAAGAGGAAATAGCCAAAAAAGAAGCGGAAATAAGAGAAAAAGTTCAGAAGGAGCTTGAGGAGGAGTTTGAGAAGCGCCTCGCAGAAAAAGAAGATAAAATAAGAACTGAAATGGAACTGGAATATGTTAGAAAAGAGAATGAATTGAGAAGAATACTTGAGGAGGAATATGAGCAAAAATTGAAGAAGGAAGTTGAGGCGATAAAGAAAGAATTGGAAGAGAATATGAAAAAAGAACTTGAGGAAGAGAAGGAGAGGTTGAAAAATAATCTTGAGTTTGAATATGAAAAAAGAATAAATGCTGCCAGAAGAGGTATGGAGGCTGAACTGGCTAAAAAAGAAGAAGAGTTAAAGAAAAAGTTTGAGGAAGATATTGAGAGAGAGAAAAATCGTTTGCGGGCGGAATACGAAACAAAATATGCGGAAAGAGTAAAGGAACTTGAAGAAGATTTCAAAAAGAAAATTGAAGAAGAAAAAAGAAGGGTGAGGTCGGAGTTACAGGATGAATATATGAAAAAACTTGAGGAGGAAAAGATGCGTCTTGAAATGGAGTACCTCCGCAGACAGGAGGAACTTAGAAGGATGCTGGAAGAAGAATATAACAGAAGATTGAACGATATTCTTGGGCAGGAAAAGAAGAAAATTGAGGAGGAACTAAAAGAAGAGATATTTATGAATTACTTTCCAAAGCCAGCAAATTACTATTTAAAAAGGAGGCTTGAGAGCATAATATATCCCTTCGTGGCCATCGTAGGTCAAGAGAGAATGAAACGAGCACTGATATTAAATGCCATAAATCCAAATATAGGTGGAGTTTTACTATGGGGAGTAAAAGGAACGGGCAAAAGTACCGCAATTTTAGATTTTGCCCGAATAGTAGATAATGTGGTTAAAGTGGAGAAACCGTGGAATGATCCCGATAGGTATCTGGCTGGAGTCCTCTCCTCGGATAAAAATGAGGGGACATTTTTAATTGATACTATGCTCAATTCATCCTCGCTAAGCATGAAGGAAATTACTTCCACTCCCGTGATAAGTGTGGAAAAAGATGAAATTTCACGAAATGTTCTTGAAATTCTTCACAATATGTCGCTTCAGGTTGAGGTTGTGCCTTTGGAAAATTTTGAGGAGAGAATAGAGGTTTTGCGAAGGGTTAGGGCGTTTAGAAAGGATCCAGATAAATTCATAGAGAAATACAAACCCCTTGAAGAGGAACTCATAGAGAGAATTGAGAAAGCTAGGGATTTGCTTCCTAATGTTACACTATCAACTAAGATGCTTTCGGTTATAGGCAGAATAGGAATAATAAGAAGACGCGGAGAATTTTCCGATATTCTGTTGCAAGAAGTCGCACGTACCAACGCGGCATATGAAGGTAGAGAGGAGGTAATAAGCGAGGATATAATGGAAGCCACGGACCTCATACTGGAGCATAGGATAGAGAGTCTTCAGGAGGAGGAAGAAGAGGAATTGGAGGAAGAGTGATTTTTATTTTTAAACATAGCCTTCATTATGTCCATTTGGGTTATGATTCCTACCAATCTGCAATCTTTATCCACCACCGGGACTATGTTCGTCTTTTTGTTCACAAGTATATCTATTACATCCTCCAAATCGTTTTCTGGCTTAACAACCTTCGCCTTGCATGAAAGTTCATGAACCTTCATATTCAGAAGCTTCTTAAACACATCCTTTAAACTCTCGGGCTTTGGAGACACGGGTATTTCAATAACATCAAAAGGCGTAGGAGGTATAAATATATTTAATTCTCTGTATCTGGACTCCAGATATTTAAGAAGTTTTCTTAGAAGGAAAATTCCAACGACTTTGCCATAATCATCAACTACAGGAGCAGCAATTACTCCTTTTTCGTACATTTTTCGGAGGGCATCCATAACTCTCTCATCCTTTTTCAATACCACCCTCGGATTTTTGTTCATCACATCCTTAGCGAGCATACTACTTTCTCCTCCTCATCTCTACGATAAGAAGATTGTTCCACTTTACGGTATGATTTATTCCGGCATCTTTCAAAATCTTACTTATCCTGTTCGTAAGTTTGTAAATTTCCTCTGAAGGAGAGCCACGGTATATATAAAATTCTGGATTAGGATGCATCTTTGATTTTAAAGGGAAAATCATCTTCATCTTAACATCTCTGTTGTATCCCTCAGGCTTGCGATTGTTCTTTATATCTATCATATTCAGGCGCAAACTCATCTTATAAAGCATTTCATCGTAAATTTTGGTCTCCTCCATATACGCCTTCAGAATCTCCGGGAAAACATCCTCAAGTTCTATCCACCTGAATTTTTTTCTGAACACAATATGGCCGCTCCAAACTTTCATAAAAGGGCATATTGGGAATTGATATAAAAAACTTCCCTACGCCAATCTTTCTGGGCAGATGTGCCTGCGGGAGCAGTGGAGACATTTGCCCACCCGATTATGATTTCTGTGAACCTCTCCGGTTTTCATAGCTTCCCGCATCTCTTCCACCTTTTTCAGAAGAAGGTTCTTCAGGTCTTCGTTCCATTCAATCTCATGCATCACAGGTCCGTATTTCAGTATGCCGTAGGGCGGAGGAATACCATAGTTCTCCTCCACGAGCAAGCAGTATGCGGCTAGTTGCATTATGTGTGAAAAAAGAGGACCGCGGGGTATTCTGCCGGTTTTAATCTCAACGGGTATGTAATGGTCCCCCTCTTTTATTATGAGGTCTGGAGTTCCCGATATCCCGTATTTCTCGGAATACAAAGGCTTTCCTTTGGAAAGGTCGTCCACAAAAACGAAATCACCTGAAGGAAGTTTAAGTTTTCCTCTGATGGCAGAGGCCCTGTATTCCGTTATTACTGATAGATAATAAAATATGTTTGCTCCCATAAGCCAAACTAGACTAACTGACTCCAGTGTTAATGCCAGAACACTGTTTGGAGGTAAAAAAATAGTAACCGCTAATATGGAGAGAATCATTGAAGAAAGGGCCGCCACAAGTATAACTTTTTCTGCGGTTTTCTTCTCCCATACTTTCTCGTACTTTTCAGAACGACTGAATAGAAAAAGAGAATACAATGCCCATATAAGAGAAAAAATCACAAGAATTCTTGAAAAAATCTCATCCCTGACTATGAAAGAGTATCCTACCACAGTTATTATCGTTGCCGCTGCCAGATAGTAAATAAAAAGAGAGGATTCTTTTTTCGCCTCTTTTTCGTATTTAACGACCTTTTCAACATCCCTCGCTATCTTCCTGTGTCTCTCCTCTCCCTCCTTCACATCCACTCGCATCTTTTTACTCAAATACCAACTGAGCGGACAGTATGTGTATTTTTCAATATCTGAGGCACTTATCATTCACATCATGGATTCAAATTCCTGCTGCAGTTCTATCATAACTTGGTCAAGAACATCGTCAAATGACGGCGCGTAATATTCCCTTCGTCCTCCCAACTCACTCGTCATTCTGGCGATGTATCCATCCTCAGTTTTGAAGAATTCTATATGGCACAGAACCTCATCCACCATTTTCACTCACCTCCTTCCCTCATCTTTTTGCCTATAAGGGTGAAATAGGCGAGTAGGGCATCCAACTGTATCCTTTCGTTGCTTCCCTCAACAAGACGAAATTCTATCTCACCGGCTCTATCCAAAAGAAGAACCCTATATCTGTCAGGAATGGCGAGATGGTATATTCCCTGATGTATCTGCTTAATCACATCCTCTCCGGAAAGTCCGTATTCTACGAGGAGAGTATCCAATTTTTTCCTTGCTTCTATAAACTTTCCTTCCAGAGCTAGTTTGAGCATATCTGAGATTTCTTCTCTTCGTGCAGTTCCAGAAGCCTTGTAAACCGTGTTCTCATCTATTTCATCAGTTATTGCAGCGGCAATTTGCAGTATATTTATGGCTTTTCTCATATCCCCATCGGCGATGTAGGCTATGGCATCCAGCGCCCCTTCCGTAATTTTCTTCCCCTCGCTTTCTGCTATGTATTTCAACCTTTTTTTCACATCCTCCTCGCTAAGAGGCTTGAATCTGAACACCGCGCATCTTGACTGTATGGGCTCTATTATCTTGGACGAGAAATTGCAGGAAAGTATGAATCTGCAAGTTTTAGAGAATCTTTCCATAGTTCTTCTTAGCGCAGCCTGAGCATCGGCTGTCAGAGCGTCAGCCTCATCAAGAAATATTATTTTGAAGCCAACATCGTTGCTGGCTGCAGTTCTGGCGTATTCTTTTATTTTGCCCCTCACAACATCTATTCCCCTCTCGTCGGATGCGTTTAGTTCTATGAAACTTCTCTGCCAATCATCGCCGAAAAGCTCTCTCGCAATTGCTATTGCACATGTGGTTTTTCCTGTTCCTGCGGGGCCTGCGAATAGCAGATGCGGTATGGTTTTCTCCTTCACATACGCTTTAAGACGCGCAACAACTTCATCTTGCCCGACAACCTCATCTAGGCTCTTGGGCCTGTACTTCTCTACCCAAACATCATCCATCGCAAACCGACATCACTCATTGTTTAAAAATCTTTTGAGATATTTAGGCCTGTCCAAAAATTATGTTGCACGGCGGGAGAGTGAGATAATTCGTACTTTTCCTTCGGCGTTAAATTTTTATTCCTAAACGCCATAACACCGATGATGGGGTTATCCGAGATGAAACTTCCAAATAAGCGCGAAACGGAAGGTTATGCACATTGCGGATATTACGAGTTAAGTGAAATCGGGGGCGACGGGCTAAAATTAATAAATTTAAATAAAAAGAAAGGTGAGGTGGATTATGAACAGAAAGGAAATTATTAACCAAATACAAAAGGAAATAGAACAACAGAGAAAAATAGGAGGACTGTGGGAAGGCTATTGTAATTTACAAAAACTGGCTTCGGGAGATATATGGGAGACCTCTACGAGATATATTTACGAACTTTTACAAAATGCGGAAGACGCAAAAGCAAGTGAATTTAAAATTTACATTTCAAAGAAAAGAATCAAAATAGTACATAATGGAAAACCTTTTACTAAAGATGACGTAAGGAACATTTGTTATGCAGTTAGTAAGAAAGACCCTAATGAGACTATAGGGTATCTGGGAGTAGGGTTCAGATCAGTATTTACTATAACAGATAAACCAGAAATCTATTCAGGAGAATATAGATTTCGATTCGATAGAGAAGAATGCATGAGGAAATTTGGCGATTCATCACTTTTTTATTTTTATCCATTTTGGATCGAACAGCCTACTGAACATATAGACTTGAATAAAACAACGTTTATTTTACCATTTAAATCAGAGGATCATTTTGATAGGAGTATGGAGCAGCTAAAGAAATTAGGCATCCATTCGCTTTTATTTCTAAGAAATATAAAAAGTATTTCTATTTATGATGAGGTGAATAATACTACTCAAGAATTTAATATAACCTTATTGGAAAATTTAAAACATCTCCCAAACCATAAGAAGATTTTGGAAGAAATTAAAGACAATGATATCAAAGAAATCAAGATTGGTAAGTTTTTATTAGTTGAAGGAGACAAAGCTTCACGATTTTTAGTATTTCGAGGAACTTTTGAGATTCCAGATGATGTTCGAAACGATGAAGAAACAAAAAGAGCAAAAAGAGAGAAAATAAAGACGAGGGAAATTTCAATAGCCTTTAAACTTGACAAAGACAATAACTTAGAATCCACAAAAGGGTATATCTGCTCTTTTTTCCCAATTGAAGAACGTAAAATTAATTTTCTCGTTCATGCAGATTTTATAGTTCAAGCCGGAAGAGTCGCCTTACTTGACAATAAGTGGAATAGGTGGATGATAGAAAAGGCAAGAAAACTTGCAGAAGCCTGTTACCATTATTTCCAAGAAAATCCAGAGGAGAATAAATGGATGGAACAATTTCTTACAATCTTTGAAAAACGAGAAGATATAAGTGAAAAATATGATGATATCTTTGAAAAACCCTTATTTGACGCCACAAGGAACCCAATTGTTATTTGTATTAAGGGTGAAAAAATTCCTCTAGAAAACGCAGTCAAAATAACTGAAGAGACAGAAGAGTTAGTAAAGAAAGGTTTTATTAAATGCTCGGATTTGGAAATTATTTATGGTGAAGGGCGGCACCTGATAAGAAAAGATTACCCTACAGGGGGCCGAGAGGTCAAGATATTAAACGTGGATGATATCAACAATGAAAATTTCATTAAAACAAAAATAGAAGAAGGAAAAGGTGTGGAATTTTTAACATTGTTTTATTCAGTATATAAGAAAGCAATGGAAAGAAGATATGCCCACTACCGCCGAGAACAGCGTGAAGAATTTATTAAAAGTGATTTGGGAAAGTTACTCGTGATTGATAGGAGTGGAAATGTGAGAACTCAAGATGATGTATGGATTGAGCCTGATTTGAAAATATTTGATGAGCTGAAGAAAAAAGGAATAAAAGTAAATGAAGAACAAATACTTTCAGAGTTTAACCTAATTAATAAAGAATTATGGAATCAAGCAAAAGATTACCTTCCCAAAATTAAAAAAATTACAGAAGATATGATTGTAGAAAAATGTGTTTTACCTAGAATTAAACCCTCATCTAAAAAACCTTCAAAGGATGATCTTTTATCTTGGACCTATTTACTGAAATGTCATGGCTATAATCCAAAGGAAGAAATTTGGGTTATAGATGACAAAGGACAGATCAGAAAATCCAGTGAAGTTTTTCTTTCCGACAAATATAACCCTACTTACTGTTTGCAGAAATACAACTTACCTAATATAAATTTCATAAGTGATAAATATTTAGAGTTAGATAATGATCCTCAAGGGTGGAAAGAATTCTTTAAAAATACATCAATGAAAGGTTACAGCGAATCTGATTATGAAGATTACATAAGAAATACAATTCTCCCTATTTTAACGAATGAGGAAAAAATTAAAGATCTGGATGTATCAAAAATTATCAACTATACTCGCGCAATGGTAGAATGTGGATTTGAACCAGAAGAGCCAATTTTTGTAGTATTGAAAAATGGAGAAAAAGAGAAAAGCGATAGTGAAGTATATTTTCCCGCAGAGTATTCTCCTAAACAAAATTGGGAAAACCAATCAATCATGAAGCTTAAGTTTGTATCTCCCGAATATATGGAAGGTGACATTAACATATGGAAAGAATTCTTTAGAAAGGTAGGCGTAAAAGAAGAAGCCTCTGGTGAAATGGTTGCTGAGTTTGGGAAAGCTGTTGTAAGAAAAAAATTTGAAGCTGATGGCTATACAGTAGAGCCTTATGGTGGTAAAGCTGATTTAAAGGCAACGAAAGAAGGTATAACTCTTTTTATAGAGGTTCGATCAGTATCATCTGGCGATGTTGGGGATGAACGTTTAGATTCTAAAAAAGCTAAGTTTGCTGAAGAACAAAAGGATAAATACTATCTCGCTAAGGTGGTGAATATCCCAGATGCTCCGTATATTTACCTTCTTAAAAATCCCGCAGGTTGTAAAGATATAACTCTTGAAATGAATATTCCTAAACAGGTTATAGAAAGATATGCTGAAAAAATAGATGCAAAAAATTTAATTAAAAGGTGATTAAAATGTGCCCGTCGCCCGCAACTCTCCGCTACGCTTCGGTGCTATCGCACTCGGACAACAAGCGGGTATCTGGCTTCGCGCCTTCGGCACTCCGCCCAAATCCTTGCTTCGCTCGGACTTCGGATACCTACTGGACGTTGTCCGAAATTCACTCACATAAAATGTGTGAGGGAGTAGAATGGATTTAAAGTTAAAAAAAGCTTTAGAACTTGAGAAAAAAGCAAAAACGGCTAAAGGTAAAGGTAATTATGAAGAGGCTGCAAAATTTCATAGATCTGCTGCGGAGATTTACAATCAAATAGGAGACAAAAAGAACTGGAAATGGAATCTTGCTAACTACCATTCTATAATGGGTACAATCTACTCCCGCTCTAATGAATTTGAGAAGGCTAGAGAATCCCTTAAGAAAGCAGAAGAATTATTCTTAGAATTAAACTTGCGTGAACCAGCATTTATCTGTGCTGCAGACTACGTGCGCACATTTATATTTGAAGAGAAGTCAAAGCAAGAAACAGTCATTCAAACTTACTTGGAGAAAGCAGAATTGTTCCTAGAAAAGTACAAAGATTTTTCCGAACATAGATTTTATATTGAAACTCAAATGGATTTTTACAAAAGAAAATCAATAAAATATAGGTTAGAAGGAAAGTATGAACTTGCAGAAATTTGGACAAAAAAGTGTTACGAGTTAGCAAAGCAGGCATATGAGAAATTTAAAAAGGAGAGCTTTAAAAAAGCAGCACTTTTCAATGAACATATATACTGGAATTTAAGAGCAAAAAGACTTGAAGCGGAGAAGAAATTTGAAGAAGCTGCAGAGTGCTACAAAAAATCTGCAGAAGTTATACAAGAGATAGATAAAAAGACAGCTATAGATGAATACATCAACCATTATAAATGTCTGGCTATTGCAAATAAATATGACAAAGATATTTTTGAAGAAAATATCGATAAAGCCATTGAACTTGCAAAGGAAATTAAAGATGAAAAACAGAAATATTACTTACTCGGTTTAAAATGCGATCATTTTGTTAGTTTTGTCCAAAATATAGAAGAAAAGATAGAGCTTCTCAAGCAAGCAAAAGAAAACTACTATCGAGCTGGTGAGAAAAAATTGGGCAAAGCTATGGAATTTGTACGATTTTACTATCTCTCTAAAAAAGAGTTTGAAGACGGCAATTATGAAAGATCTTTAGATTTCTTGAATAAAGCTATAAGTTGTGCAAAATATGCAAAATTTCCAAACATAGTGTCCTCTTCAGATGTATTGGAGTATGAAAAGCATTTACACGAAGCTTATTTGCATCTCTCTAAAGGACGATTTTCCAATGCTTTTAGCAGTTTAGATAACTGGCTGAACTTGAGGAAAGAATTAGAAAATACAAGGAGATATAGATTTTATGAAAGTTTGAAACACTGTTGCTTAATGCTCAGTAAGGATATCTTCTCCGAGGATGACTTATTTACTACAGAAAAAATTCTGCAGTTTGTTCGCAAGAATAAATTAGGAATTGAATTGTATAGAATTTGTTCGCTAGTATATTCCTTAATTTCATTATGGATACATAATATTAGAGATAAAAAATTGTTGGAGAAAATCAAGTTAGAAATAATCGGTAGAATTACAACAACTGAGGTTGCTAAAGATCTTGAACGTAGACTGGAGATACAAAGAGCTGTTGAAGAACGAGATTGGTTATTAAGATTGCCACCTGTATTTGTTGAAAAATTTGATCATTGTCTTTATATTTTAGAGAATGTTTTAGACGAATTTAGGCATACTGCTTACCGAGAATTTTATGTATTATTGGAAAACTTCTTGAGAATAATAGTTGAGTTTAATGCGAGAGTTTTGTGGTCAGATGCTTGGAGAGCAGAGGTAGAGGCAAATGTGACCAACAATCAAAAGCCCTTTGAGAAATTCACGTTTGGTGACCTTGTTCAATCATTAAAAGTGCTTAAGGGTCATGACGCCGAATTTCTAAAAGATATACCCGAGGATATTTTTGATTTACTCGACAAACACGTGGAAATAAGAAATGACTTGAGCCATGAATTCATTAGCAAACTTTCAGAGCTTGATATAGTTGAAGATACTTCGAAAGTTATGTTTAGCTTGCTCCAAGCTTTTCCTACTTGTATAAATGTGATCAGTACGAAAAAGAAGCCATGGTATAATGTGGAGATTATATGGAGCCAATTACCAAGAAGAGTTACCCTATATTCTGACGAAAAACTGGAAAAGGGGTATTACTATGCTGAACCAATGTTGGAAATCGTGGAAAATAAATTATATCCAAGAATTATAAAAAAATCTTCATTAGATTTTAGCAGTATAGGGAAAGGAAGTTAGGTGAGAACATGTTATGTGAACTTTGGACAACAGCGGATAAAGGGGAAATTAAAGATTTCCTCAAATTGTCTTTGGCAACTTCTTCTATCCGCAAACCGTTAGGCAACATTGCTAGGAGAGGTGATAATAAATGGTAATTGATGCTATAAAAATGGCTTTGGAAGATATGGACAAAGAATATTGTATGCTTTCACAGATAGACTATCGTAGGTTGGAAGTGAACGAATCTACTAGAGAAAATCTTTCAAAAGAGAAGTATTTGGAAAGACCTTTTGCGTATGAATTTTATCATCAACTTCGAAAATTGATGGACAGTGGAGAAGTAGATTTTGGTGGACCAATAATTCAAGCGGAAGTAGATAAACGCTACCAACATTGTTTTGAAAATGGAAAAATTCCGGATTTTATTATTCATATTCCGAATACAAATAAAAATCTTGCAGTTATAGAATTTAAATTGGCTTCTAATCTAAGGGATATAGAAGAAGATTTCAAAAAACTCGTAGAGTTTAAACAAAGATTAGGTTACAAGTATCTCATTCAAGTTATCATTGGTGACAGCTCTTCTTTAGAAAATGCAAGAGAACGCATAGAAAGGATATCCACCAACAATGGAGAAAGAATAATAATTGTGAAATTCAATGTAGAAACTTGGGCAACAGAGGAGTGGGAAATTGAATATGAATGCAACATCACCTAACAGGAGGATATACGCTGGGGCTACCGCCCCGCCCTACGGGACATTGCTCCCTTTGGTCGCGACGTCGTATATCCACCAGACGTTCCCACGGCTTACGCTTAAATTTCGGCTCGTCCTATGTAATCGCATTCTACTATTTTCGTACATGTCCTGAGATGTTTGGTAGTCACGCAGTTCCGTATGCGGAAAAATTTAATTAACATAAATCACATAATCTTTTCGCAATGGATTTGAAGGTGATATATCGCTGGGCATCTCGTATAGTTATGACCGCAAACTTAGTATTTATGGTATTTGTTATGAGCATTTTATATCCCTTTGTCGTGGGAAATTTTAAAGTAATACCTCCTACCTACAAAGATGTATCGTACGAGTTGGACGGCACTAATCTCATAGTGAAAGCGCCCATAACCGTTATAAACGGGGGTTTCTATGATGTGGATGATTTGCATGTGGAAATGGTACTTAAAAATACCACTTACATATTTGCGTATAACTCCCAGGACCTCGGAAAAATACCTGCAGGTGCGGGAAGAATTTTATACATAGAGCTTCCCATAGATCTCCTTCGCCTTCTTCAAGCAGAGGTGAATTCAAATTACTATCATTTCTTTAATGAGGATAACTTTGATTTGCTCGTAGAGGTTTCTTGTAAATATGGTCTTGATACCATAAAGGTTATTGCGCATTATGATCAGGACTATCTCTGGGAACCTTTAATTAAAGAATTTGAGATCTACTGGAATGATGCATCCGTTGAATATATAAACAATGTAACTTATCTCAATATACCTTTTCTCCTAGATACAGCAAAGATTCTTCGCGGGAGTGGAGAGGTTCATGTGGATATAATAAATGATGAAAATACAAAGATAGGAGAGGGCTCCACAACCATAGCGTTGGGCAAAAGATACAGAGGAAATATCGCTGTGGAAATAAGTAATTACGGAGAATTGCAGAGGAAACAGTACCTAACCCTCCGCTTAACTATGAAATTTCTCGGGATGGAAATAGTTCAGAGTTTCAGATATTACTGGGAGGGGATAGGATGAATTTGGAGGAACTCAGAGACAGCATACCCAAAACTCTGCTGTATATAATATTCATAGCACTTGTATTTGTTGTTTTACCTACAGTGATAACTTACAGGCTATCGTATCTATATCCCGAGATTATGGAGAGTGAGAATCTCAAGGTTTATTCATCATCGTGGATAATTGGTTCTCTGATAATTGTTTGGTCGTACCTCTACCATCGCTCTTATCGCGGAAGTTATTATCGCCTAATGTTCGCGACCGTAAATGCACTTCTTACTATATATTGGATGTGGGGTGTGCTGGGTAGAGGATACGCAAATTTAGTATACAAGGATGTGCGCATAGAGATATTTTATCCCGTGCTTTTTACAACTATAATTATTTTGGCCTGCGTCAGAATAGGCATATCAATACTTCAGTTTATTGGATACAGAAAGGATTATCTTACCGCGAAGGGTGAAATTGAGGAGGTAATCAGCGATGAAACCGAAGAATCTGGCGAATCTGTGGAAGGAGAGTGAACTGGGTAAAAGAGCCATGGTGGCAATATTCAGAACCTCGGGATGTGCATGGAGAAAATGCACAATGTGCAATTACGCATCAGAATCCTATCACGGAAAAATAAACGATAATGTAATATATTCTCAGTTGGAAGAGGCGTTGTCCTTGTATGACGGTGAGGAAATAGTTAAGTTGTATACATCCGGAAGTTTTCTTGATGAAAGGGAAATTCCCCGTTCTGCAAGGAGGAAAATTATTGAAAGTTTTGAGAATGCCGAGAAGATAGTTATAGAGAGTCGTCCAGGATTTATAACGGAGGAGAATTTAGCGGATATACTGGATTTCTCGGATGTTGTTGAGGTCGCTATTGGCTTGGAAACTGTGAGTGATGATGTGAGGCTCAGGGCCATAAATAAAGGATTCACTTTAAAAGATTTTGAAAAAAGTATTGCTATTTTAAAAGAACATGGTTTTGGGATAAGGACATATGTACTTCTCAAACCTCCCTTTCTTTACGAAAAGGAGGCGATAGAGGATGCAATTAAATCAGTAAAATATGCGAAAGAATTTTCGGATGTCGTATCCATAAATCCTATGAATGTGCAGAAAAATACATTGGTTGAGAAAATGTTTAAAGATGGGGAGTACGACCCTCCTTGGTTCTGGAGTTTGATTGAGGTTATAAAAAGAACGGATGGTGTGGTTATATCCAAGCCGTCTGGAGGTGGAAGTATAAGAGGAATTCATAATTGTGGTAAATGCGACTCAGAAATTATGAATATTCTTAATGACTACAACAACACACTTCGCAGAAATTTGTTTGATAAGATATACTGCGAGTGCAGAGATATATGGAAAGACTATTTGGAGATGGAGGTCCTAGCGGCATCTTATGGTATATCGGATATGAGAAGGGGAAAAATCCAAAGTTTTAATAGTTAAAATCCATAGCCCTTTTGATGATAAGGGTTTATGACACCATGCGAGGAGAGAAGGTTCCATTCGTTCCTCAAGACCCGAGAAAAGTTATGATGTATGTTTGTGGCCCTACAGTCTATGACTTCGCCCATATGGGTCATGCGAGAACGGAGGTATCTTTTGATGTTATAAGGAGGTATTTGGAGTACCACGGATATTTCGTTGTTTATGTTTCCAACATTACCGACATAGATGATAAGATAATAAATAGAGCCAAAGAGGAAGGTAAGGATGCAATATCTCTATCCAAATTTTTCGCAGAGGAATATGTAAAAGATATGAAGAAGTTGAAGGTCAAAGAGCCGAACATAAGACCCAAGGTATCCGATCACATTAAAGAGATAATTGAACTGATAAACATACTTTTGGAAAAGGGATACGCTTATGAAGCCGATGGAAATGTTTATTTTGAAGTTAGAAAGTTTAAGGAGTACGGAAAGCTCTCGCATCAAACACTTAAAGACATCTTGGCCGGGGCGAGGATTGAGGGCGGTGAAGGAAAGAGAAATCCCGAGGATTTCGCGCTCTGGAAAAAAGCGAAGGAAGGCGAGGTATGGTGGGATAGCCCTTGGGGCAAGGGAAGGCCAGGATGGCATATAGAATGCTCCGCTATGTCCATGAGGTATCTCGGCCCCACCTTAGATATACATGGGGGCGGAAACGATTTGATTTTCCCTCATCACGAGAATGAAATTGCGCAGAGCGAGTGTGCCACAGGTAAGGTATTCGCCAGATACTGGATTCATACAGGTATGCTCCGCCTGAAAGGGGAGAAGATGAGCAAGTCCATCGGTAATGTTCTGCTTTTGAGAAACATATTGAACAAATATCCTGCGGAAGTAATAAGATTTTATCTCATAAACGCACACTATCGCAAACCGATAGATTACAGCATAGAGAATCTTGAAAATGCCAAGGAATCCCTTGAAAAAATACTGAATCTCAGAGAGTATCTGAAAGATAAAGCGGAGGAAAACGGTTTGGGAGGAGAAGTGAATGTTGAATCTTACCGCCAGAAGTTCGTAGAAAGCATGGATGATGATTTCAATACAAGAAAGGCTATGGTAGTAATTTTTGATATGATTTCCGAGATTTACGAGAAGAATCCGCGCGGGGAAAATGCTCTCTCCTGCTTGAATTTCCTTGATGAGATAAACGAAATATTTGACATATTTCCTGAGAGATCCACAAAAGGAATAGAGGACTCTCTTATAGAGTTGATACTTCGTGTTAGAAATGAGCTGAGAAAAATGAAAATTTACACCATAGCAGATGAAATCAGAGAATCGCTTAGGAAGATGGGAATAGTAGTGGAGGATACGAAAGAGGGAACGAAATGGAGGAAGGGGTTATAGGATGTTCAGTTGGAGCGCTCCTCTCTATATAGGATGCTCTTTAGTAATTTGGTACATAGCCGTGATGGTTTACAAGGCGAATAAGGAAAGCGAGGGAAATTTTTATCTATCTCTCGTGAGTTTTTGCGGTGGGCTATGGGCTTTTACACAAGGCGTAAGATGGATAATCCCGGGTAAATGGTCTCTATTGCCGTATTATCTTAACTATGTATCTATAATTTTTATTGTATATTCAGTTCTCATACTTATTCTTTCTTTTCCTGTGAAATTTAGACTCATGAAATATAAATATGTTCCGTACATTCTTATGATCCCACAATTAATTATGATATTTTTCCTTATAACTAATCCGATCCATAACTATTTTTTTCAGTATTTTCATCCCATAGAAAACTATCCCGATACTTGGGTTGGGGAATGGGGAATATTTGGCCGTTACTTTTATGTTCCGGTTTCCTTAGGTTATATTTTCGTATCACTTATAATAATAGTGTATAGAATTTTATTTACGAAAAATTTAACATCAGTGGACAGAAAAATCCTACTCCTTTTTATAGAGCTAATTTTGGTAATTGGAATTCCAACTCTCTTCTTTTATATACTTCCTGTGATTAAACTTCCAGAGCCGAATCCAATTTTTGTATTAATAATTGTTGGAGTTTCAATTCGTGCCTACATGGCTCTCACCAAGTATAACTTCCTATCTCTTGAATATGTTAAGGAAGCGGAGATTGAAAAAATAATCCAATACGAAATAGGAAAAAATTACATTGTATATAAAAGAAATACGGCTTACAGAATGTTCAGAGAATTTGCAGCAAAAAAGCCAGGTCTAGTAGTAAGCGTAAAATTTCCCTTGTGGATAAGAACAAATTACAATATAATGAAATCGCCGGTGGTTTGGATAACGGAAACTGAATACAGGTCCTCCATACATCCAGAGAGAGTAGAATTTGAATTGACATATACAATGATAGATTTTTACAGACAAAATCCTGATGGCATTTTGCTTCTTGATGGGATATCTTACTTATCCATTTACAATGGATTTGAAAAAACATATAAGTTGATAAAAGATGTTTGTGATATGGCGTCCTCCACTGGAGGAACATTCATAGTGGCACATCATGATGGCAAAGTTTTTAAAGATAGGGAGAGAAATATGATAGAAATATTATTTGACGAATCTGTGGATATTGAGGTGCATCACGAAATGGAAGAAGGTTGGATTATAGTGGTTTACTCAGAATTAAGAGATAGAATAAAATATGCTAGTAAATATTCTCCAAAATTTTTTACTGTTACAACTAAAAACCCGAGGAATGTGAAAAACTCTCTGTGGATATCCAACATAAGTGGAATACCTCCTGAGAAACTTCACTTTGAAGGTATGGAAATAATAACGAATATGATAGGTGAGGGATACGACATAGTTTTGGACAGTCCAGAAATCCTCACAAATTACCTGGGAGAGGAAGAAGTTATAAAATTCATAAAATATTTGGCGGATATTTGCTCAAAGAACGATAGGAAATTGATCATAACTACATCAGCAACTGCGCTTCAAGAAAAAATAAAACTATGGCTAGATTGCTTCGCTGATTTTGTAATTGAAGAGGAGTGATTTTATCTTTCAAGAATCCTTATTCCTCTGGAGTCCACGAGTAGGGGATAGTAGTCTGTTGAGTGCTTAACCTTTCTCATCTTCAGAACGCTGATGTATCTTCCAACAGTTCTGTTTATCCTTTCCATTGAAAGATGTATTATGCCATCTGCAAGAAAACTTTCCACCCCATATGGTCCAAAGTTTCTAACTTCGCCCATGTCCACTTCAAGTATAAGGAAAGAAGTGACATTCGCTGTTCTAAGGTCTTCAAAGAAGTAGAAAAGCTCTGCTCTAGGATTTTTGAATTCTGTCATCGCATAGAGTGCATTAAGAGAATCCAAGGCAAACAAAGTTATATTCATCTCATTAACATATTTTTTTAAATACTTTCGTATAGTCTCTATCCAGTTTTTGCCTTCCATAACCCATAATGGTGTAGGCACCGATTTATCTTCACTCATGGATTTCATCTCTTTACGAATCCATCCGAGGTCAAGTATTACCATTTTATCTGATATAGCCTCTATATCCTTTCCAAATCTCTTCATCTGCTCAACCAAACTCTTTCTGCTTTGTTCCAGTGAAATGTATAGGGCATTCTCACCGGTTTCTACACAGTGATTATACATCAAGTTAAGTGCTATTGTACTCTTCAAACTGCCCGCCGGACCGCATAGAAGAACCACCGAACCCCTTGGTATGCCCCCTTCCAATTTTCTGTCCATTCCCTGAATATATGTCTTTATGGAATTTCCTACCATTTTATCACCTCACCCCAAACTTTTCTTTGAGCCAAACAACTAGTTCTTCATATACGCGATTGGCCATCTTTTCTCCCACAACATTTATTAAGCTTTCTTTGATGACTTCTATCAATTTTAGGCCGGACTCGTAATCACTTATTTCTTTTATTCCTATCCTTTCTTTGTGATATTCTATTATATGATAAGCAAGACCGTCAAGCACTATTTCTAGTTTTTTTGCAAGTTCCATCTCCAGAGGCATAGAACTCCCTTCCATACAATATGGTAATTTAACTCATTATATTTAAACTCTTCCCAAATTGCACAGGTTTATGTTAAAAGTCCCGGCTCCCGGATTCGAACCGGGGACCTGCGGATTCCAGCGGCGGCAGCCCTTACGGGCAAAGCCCCACTACAGTCCGCCGCTCTAACCAGACTGAGCTAAGCCGGGTCAAAATCGGAGAAAATGAAACTATATTTAAACATTGCGCTAAAATTTTATTAAAGTTCGTGTACTTTATCAGATTAAATTTAAATACCTCCGCAATATCGGCGCCAACTGATATGCGAAAAGAGTATCTAGGTCTGATACCCCATCGCGCTGCCATGGGAGCAGGTACGATAGTCCTTCCTGTTTATATATTGGAGATGGGAGGTAGCCCAATTGATGTAGGTTTCGTGCTTTTTATGGGTTCAATAGGGACCTTGCTCGGAATAATAATATGGGGGAACTTCTCAACGAGGGGTTTGGGATACAGAAGCCTTATGATTGTGGGTATAACTACCTACGCTTTTCTTCTGTTTACAGTATCAATGACTACAGACATTAAATTAATATCCGCCATATACTTTGTAGGAAATATTTTCGTATCCGCTGTAGTTCCTGCCATAACTAAAGTTGTGTTTGATATATTTCCCAAAGAGGAATGGGATATGGAGCAGGGCAAGTTAAATTCAATTGCAGGCTGGTCTTGGGCGGGCGGGGTTATAATGGCTCTATCATTCTCCCCATTTATGGATTCTCAGAAACTTTTAATTTTATTTGGAATATTAAATTTCATGGCTCTTCCTATACTTTTATTCACAGTAAAATCAAGGAAAGTTAAAAAGTTAAGAATAAGGAACAGAAGAAATATTTCTAAATCGTATAGACGTCCATTCCTTGAAAGAATACGTTTTGCTCCCTTATTTATGTTTTTCCTACCATCGCTGATTCCTCCCAAAAATAAAGAACTATATCCTTTCTTCGCATCAGTTTTTGTCGTCTTTTTCGTATCTGGCCTGGCGATACCGCAGGTAATAGTATACTCCCATTACCAGTATCACGAGAGGATATGGCCATACTTGGTTTATACCTGCATGACTCTATTCTCCACCTTATGGTATGTAAGAGTATCCATTAAGCTTGCGCATGAAACCAGTGGATACATCTTTTACTATGGAGTAATGATGAGAACCCTTGGAATAGCGATATTTGCATTTTCTCCAGCTATGGGGATTGCTCTAGCTCCTGTGGCTATTTTAGGGGCTATGCTTATAGGTATAAGCTGGGCATACATATCCATATCCAACCTATCGTATGTAGGTAGAGTAGCCAAGGATGAAGAGAGGGCAAGAGCGCTAGCATTTTACAACTTTATAAATGGCTTGGCGGTAAGCCTGGGAAATTTCTCTGGAGGTCTTTTAGTTGAAACCATAGGATTTAATAGCACTTTCTTACTCTCTATAATATTATTAATCGCCGGCGCTATGTTTATGAGAAGAATAGAGTTCTCGGGCATTCCCGAAAACGGGTATCCGTAGATAATCTTACAATCAAATCGGTGCGGGGGGAGGACGAGCATCTACGATGCGAGCCCGCCCACGCGCGAACGAAGTGAGTGCGGGGGGAGGGATTTGAACCCTCGAACCCCTACGGGAAGGGATCTTGAGATGCAAGGAATTATTGACTATTCTAAAGTTAGGGATGGTTTTATAAAATGGGTTAGTGGAAGAGTATCTAAAAGTCATGTTAAAAAGATGGTGAGTTATCTTGATAAGTATCTGTTGGGTAGAACTATTAGTAGCAAAGAGGAATTGCTGGAATTGAAACAAAAAGCAAGCAGTGAAAAGAATTTTGTCGTTGCGGTAAGAAATCTCTTAAACTACTATGAAACATTTGAACTGATGGATGATGAAATAATCAACAAATACAGAAAGATATTGAAATGTGCAAGACCCAATGTGGATAGTTTCATTCCACCAGATGATTTGGTTAGAGAGATTTACCATAAAATAAATAGAGAGGATTATAAACTTGTATATGAGATACTCGCATTTAGCGGTTTGAGAGTTACTGAAGTTGTAAAGTTCTTGAATGAATACCAAGATAATAAGTTGATTTGTAACAGAAATTTTGCGAGATATCCATTATTCTACCAGAGAACAACCAAACATGCTTTCTATGTATATCTTCCTATAACAACGGCTGAGAAACTTGAGAGAATGAGAGTATCATTTTATGCACTAACCAAATATTTCAGGAGAAAAGGGTTACCACCGAAATACCTTCGCAAATGGAATTACAACTTTATGATAATGCACAATGTTCCAGAAAGTGTTGCTGATTTCATACAGGGTAGAGTTCCCGTTACTATCGGTTCAATGCATTATTTAGCGAAAGTTAAACAGGCGGATTACTGGTACGGAAAGATAGCCAATCTTTTTATCTCTATGCTATATTAGGCAACAGCATCAGTTAAACATAAATATAAACTATCCATAACCCTATTTTATGGAATTAGAGGAGAAATTAAAAATTACGGGAATATCTCTTGAAAATTTCCGAGGAATAAGTAAAATGGAGGAGGAGATGAAGTTCAAAAAGTTCAATGTGTTTATTGGCAAAAATAATTCTGGTAAAACTACTATTTTACAGTCACTGTTTTTGTTTCCGTACCCTAAAAGGTTTTGGATAAAGAATGATTTTGTAATAGATTGGATAGCAACCTTGCTCTCACGAAAACAAGCATTTATTTATAAGTATTTTGGAATTGCAAAAATTGAGTACAAAATCGGAAATGAAAAATTGATTATAGAATTAGATAATGAACTCAACTTTAAGATAAATGGAAAGTTAAATCCATCTTGGAATAAGATTGTTGAGTTTAACGAAATACCACAAAAATTAAAGAAACTTACTTCCGGAGATATACAGAATATAAGCATTTATATCCCATCGGAATTCTCAACATTTTATAAGGAATATCTCAAAGATTATGTTTTGAAAAATGAAGATAGCATAGTGAAGAAAGGTATACATTCAAAAATTGCTAAAGAAATAAGCGGTGTGGTGAATGATAAATATACGGAGCTTATTTGGAAAGGTAAGGATATAGTTGCGAGGATAGAGAGCGATCCACCATATTATGTATCGCTTGATGATTTGGGCTCAGGAATTAAAAAAGCAGTATCAGTTATGCTCGCTACCGAGAATATTGACCCGCATCTTGTTCTCTGGGATGATTTTGCCACGAATTTTCATCCTTTACTGATAAAAATGCTACTGAAATGGCTGAATGAAAAAGACTGGCAAGTGTTTATAACAACGCATAGTATTGATGTTTTGTATTATCTTATTGATGAAGATGTTGGTATTAATGAAGAAGAGTGCAATATAATACTCTTAAACAGAGACAAAGAAGATGTTTTGCATTTTGAGTATAAAACACTATCGGATATAGATGATATGATAAACTCTGGATTGGATCCGAGAAAAATTGCAGAAGTTATCGGAATTTGAGGAGGGTTTTTTTATGAAATTTACAGAGACTTTTCAAGGCGACATTTCTGTTTATGCACTTACGACAGAAGGTACCACAGAAAGATATGTCTTAAAGGGATTAGCAGAAAAATATAACGGTGATGAAAAAATCCTTTACTTTCCTCACCTTCCATTCGCAATTATTCCAACGAAAAGATACTCCATTTTTAATGGCATTCTGCAGACTTTGGAGCATCCCAAAATATGGAAAGAGAAAAGGGTGAAAAGGTATATTATTATAACGGATAGAGATAAGTGGTGCAGTGAGAAAGAGGTAAGAAGGGGCATCTGTAAAGGAAAGAGTTTGAAAAATGAGGTAGAAAAACATATTAACAAAGTTGGTATGAGAAATATTTCTATCCAAGAATATACATACAAATATGGTGTTACTTATGTTATAGGCGGCACTATTGGAGGACATGCGGTGGAGATATTCCTCTGTATTTCAGGTGAAAACAAAGATATAGACGAGAATTTAAGCTACCTCTACTATCTAAAATTTGGCGAGAAAGTAGATCCTGAATGGAAAATAATAAAATCTTGTCTGAAGAAGAAAAATATAAATATGGTTGATTTTATCAAAAGCACATCAGAAAAATATCTTATAAAATCCTTTCCTCACATAGTAAATCCCATCAAGAATATAGATTGCTGAGAAAATCTGTTAAACATACAGCAGATTTATTTAGATGGCTCTAATGGGAGACATATAAATAATCATCTATCAGATGAGGGGACACATAATTAATCATTTGATATGTTCTCTATGGATGTTCATTTTTAAGTCCGCAAATCTTCAGAAGGTCTTTCCCTTTATTTGTAATCTTAACCTTATAGCTTCCCTTACCTGTAGATGATTGTTCTGGCTCTATTTTCATAACCTCAACTAGATTAAGCATTTCCATAAACTGAATATGCTTCTTCAACATAATGTAATTTATATTGCATTTCTTCTGAATATCATAGAAACTGTGCCATTTATTATCATCTATCGTCTTCAGTATTCTTATCTTTATTTCGTCAGATTTCAGTAAGTCCATACTCTATTGTATAATGATTTAACTAATGAATTATATAGAATTAAATTGTAGTGTAAACGACAAATTTATATAGTTTGGTATTGATACCCTATCCATGAGAGCGGCCATCCTAGTTGGATTATTGATGTTATTTGTAATCTCAGGAGCTATATCTCCAATAAATTCGTATGCAAAATCTCTAGAAAAATTGAATGAGAGCTTCACAATTATTAGAGAGTACACTCCCCATGCTCCAATTCACATAGTTGGTGATGCAAACTTTACTTCAGCGAATGGTGTTGTTGGTGGAAGTGGCACACCTGATGACCCTTATATAATTGAGGGTTGGGAAATTGATGCTGAAGGAGGTGAATATTGTATACGGATAGAAAACACAAATGCTTATTTTATAATAAGAAATTGTAGAGTGTATAATGCATCTGATCCGTTTGGTGGAAGTGGAATTGAATTAATCTGTGTACAAAACGGATGCATAGAAAACAATATAATATGTTTTAACGACGAAGGTATATATATTATTGATGATTCAAACTACATTTTCATAAAAAACAATATATGTATAAGGAATGACGATGCTGGTATAAGGTCGTATTATTCAGAAAACGTTACTATAATTAATAAAATACGTGTTCTGAGGGATTTGTAGGTATAGATATTAGTGATGGAAACAATAATGTCATAAAAAATAATAATTGTTCGAATAACGAATATTATGGTATTTATATTTCATCTTCCTATAATCTTGTAAATGAGAATACTTGCTTTAATAATACAGGATTTGGTATTTGTATTGAAGGAGATTATAATCTTATACAGAATAATATTTGTTCAAAACATAGCAATGGTACGGGTATTGAGGTGTGGGGAAATTACAATAGTATAAACAACAATACTTGCAAAGATAATAAATTTGGTCTTTCTGGAACATACCTTTATGACAGTACAATAGAGAATAATATATGTAAAAACAATGAACGTGGTATTGATTTAGGTTTCTCAAAGAATAATGTCATAAAAAATAACATATGTTCCTATAATAGGAGGTATGGCATACGTCTAGTATCATCCTCTGAAAATATATTGACAAATAATATTATTATGAGTAATAGTCTTTATGGAGTTTGCTTAGAAAACTCCGAATGTAGAAATAATATAATATACAACAATCAATTTTATTATAATCATGGTTCAGGAGACAGCTACGATCCATTATGTATACAAGCATGCGATAATGGCACTACAAATTACTGGAATTCCTCTTCAGGTGTGGGAAACTACTGGCATGACTGGGCTTGCAACAACAACTCAAATGACCAAAACAACGATGGGATTGTTGATTGGCCATATCTTATAGATGGATCATCTGGAGCAAGGGACTACTATCCTCTCAAAGGCGTATCAGATGTTCTGGAAATCCCTGATACCGAAGTACTTACCCCTCTTTTTGTGCTATTTATATGTACTATTTTTATTAGAAAACAATATTATAACATCTCTGTCTAATATGGGCGCTAATTTTTATAGCTGAATACTTTTCCAGAATTCCCTATTTCAACTTTATCACATTCATGGCATATCACCCCGTTTGCACATCCCAACATGCGAATTTAAATATTTTTATGTTTATGGCATGTTGGAATAATTTCTGGTGGTTAGATAAAATTTAAAATCAGATTTTCGGCTGTGGTGGGAAAAGTGTTCTGCGAAGTGGAAGTTTTTCAATTCACATTTGAAAATCTACTAAGTGGGAAATTTTCCCAATTCTGAGTGGTATTAGTGGTATCAGGAAAAGTATTTATACCGCAAATATTTTAACGATTGTTAGATTTTTATATTAATAAATTTTGGCCGTTTTAGGTTCAAATTCTAACCTATTGAAGAGACAAAATTTAAGTATCTTGGGTGGGAAAAGTCGGGAAAAATTAGGAAATTGTCGTATATACAATCAAAAGAGGCTGAGCGGAGGTTGAGTGGAGGTTGTCGGGAAAAATACAGCCATATTGCTATAACAGGTCTCCTTAAGTTGGGTGTAACCAAAATAAGGATATCTTTATTTTGGACAGAATGAGACTGATATTAAATTAAATGTCGCATACTCAAACTATGGCATTAGATGTAAAATGTTAGAGTGTTTCCATCTTCTCTGTGTTGGCAAATCTTTTTAATTTGGACTAGAATACGATTTATTACTCTTCTATTTGTTTTTGAAAATCTTCTGTATATCTCTTTTGAGGACACTTCACCATACTCTAAAAGATTTTCAAGAATAAACAACCTTATTTTGCATTCAATAGTATCTCTTGCCATCCTATGATATGGTAAGAGCAATTTAAAAATTTCAAAATCTTCTTTGGTTACAACATCTCTGTTATTAAAATACGCATGAGCCTTTAACCAGTTGGATACATATATAGAACCTCTGATGGATGATATCTCAGATGCTAAGCTCATCATCGTTCCCATTTTTGCAATATCATTCCTAAAATGTTTGGGTAAATCTACATCAATTTTTTCTTTAGAAAATGGCAGGGTGAGGTTAACATCTCTGTTGATGTTTTCAAAAATATTCACCAAAATTCTCTGCATATCTTTTGGATTAATATCATAAACAACAGGTACGAGCCTCTCTGGAACTAAAGTCTGAGTGAAAAGTTCTTTGCCATATCGTGAATAATTCTCCTTTGCTAATGGAAAAATGCATCCAATCCTTCCTTTTACCATACTCTCCTTCCTAAATCTCTCCGTTCGGCGATATTTTCCCTGCGACAGAAATTCTACAAAAAACCCTATAAGTTGCTGTCTTTGTTTTGTGTTGAGACCATGAAAAGCCACAACCAAATCATCATGAACCCATATTTTATCTATAAACCAATCCTGTGGAAACTCCCAAATTGAACTTTCAAAGAACTTCTCTGGTAAAATCACGAAATGTTCTGGATTAGACTTTGCCAAACACATAAGAAAATAGCTCTTACCTGTCCCTTTTGGCTGGATCCATATATTAGAATTGGGTTGTGGCACGTTGAGCGATATAGTTAGTGCATTAATGGCTAAGATAAATGCTGGGGTTTCTATACCAAAAAAATAAGAAGAGAGAGTTTTAAACAATTTCTCTGTTTGGTCAATCATTTTCGTAATCCTCCAAATCCGTGTTTATTCCATTCAGGCTGTGGTCCCTTATGATTTTCTTAAGCCTATCTATTTTTTCTTTTATTTTTGTTTGGTCTTCTTTGCTGTTGGATTGTTTTTCCAAGCAAGGACATTCATCGCTGTGTTTTATTTCGTACTTTGTGTCAAGTTTGTTTTCCTTGTTTCTCTGTACATACACCTCAATTATATGTGGTTGGTAACCAAAATTTTCAGCAATCTCCATGAGGGCTGATCCTCTCTGCGAATTTTCCCAAATCTCTATAATTGTTTTGTCATTCTCCTTTCTAACTCCCGCTACTGGAATGCACCACTTTTTGCGAATTTCTTGCTTATCTGTTAATACGGTTATATTAAAGCAGGCAAACATCTTTCTCCTTCCATCGTATTCTCGTTTCTGTATTTGGGGTGTACTTCCTAAGTCAATCACTAGAACATATTTGCCTTCTTTCGGTCTCCATCTCTGCACTTCTTTTTTGTTGAACTGCATTTTCTTTTCTTTCTTTTTCAACTCAAATCTCCACATTTTTTTATCACCTCCTTTTTACAAAATATACATGTAGCGATTGGTATTAAATTTATTTGATAAAAATTATAATTCATATGATTATCATATTTTATGTTATTATTTGACCATCACATAAAATGTTTTTATATGATGATGCTATAAAGGTGAACGAGGCAGGTGATAGGCATGGTTAAAAACATAAAAAATGACGAAGAAAAAAAGAAAAACAAACGCACAGCCCTTGAAGCATATTTGATGAGAATAATGGTTTGGAAGAAAATACTTGAAAACCCGGGAATTTCGCAAACAGAAATCATGAAGAAACTCAAACAGATAGAATGTCCATTTTTAAATATTCCACAATCAACATTATCAAATATAATAAAGGAACTTGAAGATAATGAAATTATTATTGTTGTTACTGATAAGGGGGTAAAGCCTAAAAGATATGCAGCGACATACTATGGAGCTCTTTTATTCTTGTCAGATTTTCCTCTGATGAAATTTTTAGTTGATGAACTAAAAAACAGATTAGATGAAGATGAAAATTGTATTAAAAATATATACAAAGAAACAGACTATAAATTTATACTCCATATAATTGAAAATGCAACAAGGGGGTTCATTGAATATGCAGACCAAGGCACTTTTCTTAAAATATTTCTAAAAAAGGAGGAATTAGAAGAGTATCGCAAAAATCTTGAAAATATTTATGGTCGTGATATATTTGAAATAATGGTGCGGCTATCATTATATTACTGGTGGATTTATGGTCAAAATGTTTATGGGTCGGAAAAAGATACTTTATTGAACTACGCCGCAATTCTTTTTTATCCCTCAGTAATATTTACATTCATAATTTCTGATGCGTTTATGAGATATGGTTATGAACTGACAGAACCGTTATTTCTTCCCAAACAGAGAAAAGTGATATACAGAAAAAAAGAGATTGATTTTAAGAAATTGATTAAACAAACGCTTCAAAACACTAATTTGTTGAGTAAACAAGAAATAAATACAATACTTGATGTTTTTGAAAAGTATGATGTTATAGTACAGGGAAACAAGTTACTAAAAAATAAGCTACTTGAGCCACCCTTAGAGTTTAATTTTCAGTAAAAATACGACGATGAAAACAACGAAACAAACGATTAAACCTTTAATCTTTTTACGAAACATTTATTTATGATGCGGATTAATGCTTTCTGTACGAGTAGTGAGGCTAATGAAATAATAAAAGAAATATCTGAATTTGCGAATTTAATCATGGAACAGTATGAAGACGAAAGCTCTCCTTTTTACGCTGCGGAAGAACTCCTTAATATAATAGAAGTGTTATCAGAAGCTGATTTGGAAATGGTTTTTTATGAGACAGAAGGTGGAGAAGAAAGGATAGAAAAGGCTCTATCTCTATATGAAAAAGCTAAGGAGATGTACAATGATTTCCTAAAAAAGCAAAAGGGAGAAAATATTGCATTCGGTGAGTAATGAAACCCACCATAGATTTCAGAAATAAAATCAGAATTGACCAAAAAGGTAAAAAGCAACCCTTCCACTTATTTGATTAACATGCTGTTATCACGATTTTGTAAATCTTAAATAGTAGGTATCTATACACACTAATATGTCTAAAAAGATACGCATTAATGTGACCATAGACGAAGACCTTTATTATTTCGCAAAGGATATTGGCTTGAATATCAGTAGATTTTTGAACAACCGCTTGCGGGAGTTAAGAGACAAACTACAATCTAACGACCTCCCTCCAGAAGATGAAGATAAATCAAATCAGTGCGGGGGGAGGGATTTGAACCCTCGAACCCCTACGGGAAGGGATCTTGAGTCCCTCGCCTTTGGCCTGGCTCGGCAACCCCCGCTTTAAGGGATTAATGCGGAAGGGTTATATAAGTGTTGGCTAAAATCAAAAAATAAAAAGAATTATAGAAAATCACTTGTATTTTATAACCTTGGAGGGGCGGAAAACAAATTTATTTTTGGCGGGAACGCTTATTATCTCGCCGGTCCTCGGATTTCTGGCTTTTCTGGGCGCCTGCTTTCTCATTTCAAAAGCACCGAAGCCCACGATGGTTACTCTGTTTCCTTTATGTACTTCGCTTACAAGTTCATTCAGAAAAGCCTTTATTATCTTTCTTGTTGTTTTCTGGGGTATACCCACCTTTTTGGACACATTTTTGGTCAGTTCACCTATTCCCACCATGGGTATCACCCCGCAGGCCATAATGAAAAAAGGGTATATATAGTTTTACATATTTATCCTCGGCATGCGGGCAGTGGTTCTCCTGTCTGGAGGATTGGATTCCACAACAACTCTCGCTTACTCCCTCAGTAAGGGATACGATGTTTATCCAATATCGTTCAATTACGGTCAAAGACATAGTAAGGAGTTGGAATCCGCGAAGAAAATTGCCGAGTATTACGGATTGGATTTAAAGGTAGTGGGGGTAGATCTGAGGGCCATAGGCGGCTCCGCTCTCACGGACAATATTGAGGTTCCCGAAAGAAAGGATTATAAAGAGATAGGGGAAGACATACCCGTAACCTATGTACCCGGGAGAAACATGATTATGCTTTCCATAGCCGTTGCATATGCGGAGGTAATAGGTGCGGATAGAATTTTTATAGGGGCGAATACTGTGGATTATTCTGGTTATCCAGATTGCAGACCCGAATTCATAAAAGCTTTTGAAAATGCCGCCAACCTCGCAACGAAAAGAGGTATAGAAGGCAAAAAAATAGTAATAGAGGCACCTCTAATTAATCTCAGCAAAGCGGAAATAATAAAACTCGGATTTTCTCTGAAAGTGCCTTATCATCTCACATGGTCCTGCTATCGCGGTAGCGAAAGGGCTTGCGGAAAATGTGATTCTTGCATTCTTCGCCTGAAAGGTTTTATGGAAGCGGGTTATGAGGATCCTCTTGAATATGAGGAGTATCCTGATTTTTATAAAAAATTCTTGGAGGGAAGAAAATGATATGTCCTCTTGATTACAGATACGGAAGGGAGATAGTTAAGAGCATATTCAGGGAGGAGAGCAGGTTTCGCAAAATGATTACGGTGGAGATAGCCCTTCTAAAGGCGCTGGAGGAGATGAATATAGTACCGAAGGGCGAGAGCGAGAAGGTGGCAAAAGTTGCAGAAAAAATATCGCCGGAAGAAATAAAAGAAGTTGAAAGAATCACAAGACACGATGTAATGGCTCTTGTGGAAGTTCTTTCCAAAAAATCCTCCTGCAGTTATGTACATCTGGGGGCTACCAGCAACGATATAGTGGATACCGCCATAGCACTGCAACTCAAAGAATTTTTTGAAATACTTGAAGATGATATGAAAAGATTGATAAGAACACTGATGAATCTCTCCCTGAAGTACAGGAAAACCGCTATGTTGGGAAGAACTCATGGTCAGGCGGCGCTTCCAATAACCTTCGGTTGGAAGGTTGCGGGATACCTTGCGGAGTTTTTAAGACATTACGAGAGAATGGTGGAAATAAAGAAGAGAGTTGTTGTTGGGAAAATGATGGGCGCCGTAGGTACAGGGGCGAGTTTCAAAGAGTTGGGCGTGGAGCCGTCTCAGGTAAGTAAAAAGGTGGGCGAGATTCTCGGTATAAATATGGATGAGTGTCCTACTCAGATAGTCGCCAGAGACAGATATATAGAATTTGTGAATTTCATGGCAAATATCGCATGTAGTAGCGAAAAAATCGCTACTGAAATAAGAAATCTCCAAAGGCCGGAGATAGGGGAAGTAGCCGAAGCATTTTCTCCAAATCAGGTTGGAAGCTCCACAATGCCCCACAAAAAGAATCCGGTTACATCGGAAAACATATGTGGTTTGGCCCGAATAGTGAGAGGATTCGTTACTCCGATGTACGAATCATCCATACTCTGGCACGAGAGGGATTTGAGTAACAGCAGTGCCGAAAGATTCATAATTCCTCACATCTGTGTTCTTATAGATGATATTTTGAACAAACTCAATGAAGTTCTGAGCAATATAGTGGTTAATGAGGAAAGAATGCTCCAGAATCTGTTGATGCATCCCGAAATTCTAGCGGAGCGCCTCATGATTTATCTCGTCAAGAAGGGATATAGCCGTCAGGAGGCGCACAGAATAATGAGGGAGATAAGCGCATCTGGAGATATAAAGAAGGAATTTACAGAGAGATTCGGAGAAGTGCCGGAAGAGCTGTTTGATCCGACAAAATATATAGGAGATTCGGAAAGAATAGCTATGGATATAGTAAAAAAAGCGAAAGAAATTATAGGCGAATAAATTAGATTTCTTTCCTATCTTCACTTTCAGTCTTGGGCAAATACTTTTCAATGTACTCTTTGTCTATCTTTTTCAGATATCCCCGAGGTAATGTGGCAAGAAGTTCCCACGCTATCGTTAAGGTTTCTTCTATGCTTCTATCCTCATCTTTTCCCTGTTTTATGAATCTCTCTTCAAACAAATCTGCAAATTCCAAAAGTTTCTTGTCTTCTTCGGTCAAAGCCTCCTCGCCCACTACCGCGACCAAATCTCTCAATCTTAATCCTTCGGCGTAGGCGGCGTACAACTGATTTGCCACACCCGCATGATCTTCCCTTGTCCTTCCCTTTCCTATACCTTCCTTCATCAGTCGGGATAGGGATGGAAGTGGGTTTATTGGCGGATATATACCTCTTCTGTGCAGTTCCCTGGAAAGCACTATTTGGCCTTCGGTTATGTACCCTGTAAGGTCCGGTATGGGATGAGTTATATCATCATCGGGCATTGTGAGAATGGGAATCTGCGTAATACTTCCCTTCTTTCCGAGAATTCTTCCGGCACGCTCGTAAATTGTCGCGAGGTCCGTGTACATATATCCGGGGTAACCTCTCCTTCCCGGGACCTCTTCTCTGGCCGCGGATATTTCTCGCAAAGCCTCGCAGTAATTTGTCATATCCGTGAGTATAACGAGAACATGCATTTCCTTCTCAAAAGCGAGATACTCCGCAACGGTCAGACCCATACGGG